>ULVD01024993.1_pt1 | contig 25591 bp, 17 predicted proteins | sample 1959101 | NCBI WGS metagenome assembly ULVD01 (sample SAMEA4835777, study PRJEB28245) | human gut metagenome | biome: gut microbiome; material: fecal sample | place: Denmark | collected 2008
ACCGTGTCCCATTCCTTTTCCGACAATAGCGAAGGAATTGGGATCGGATGCCTTGTATGTATCGTATACTTTTTGCAGTTGAGTAACGATCAGGAAGCTGTCATAATTGGAAACCACGGTGTAATTTCCGTTTGCGTCCGGCTCGGTGGTGATCGGTATTTCAACATCGCCGGAGGTCAGCTGGGCAACTCCGTTGGCAGTGTAAACATGAAGCGTGCTTGAGTTGTCCTTCAGTGCTTGTCCGAGGTCAGTCAGGAAGTTGAAGCCTGAAGAATCAGCAAAAGCCGTGCCATTGCTTGTCAACACATTGACTGAACCTGCGCCTGAGCCCTGAAGATTGATTATCCTGATTGACTTTACATTTTCATAGCTGTAATCAACAGAGCCTTTGCCTATGACAATATTTGCAGACCACACGTATCCGTAAAGAAGCGAACGCACTGCGGAACAGCGTGTTACTGTGGCTGTGTGACCGTTACGGTCCGTCAGCTTTATGGAATATACATACGGTGAATCTCCGGTAGTGGTAGTCTCAACATTTACAATATCAGAGTCGATCTGAAGCTCTCCGTATTCGCGGCATGCGGTCTTAAGCTGAGAAGCCGATACTTCTTTGAACCACATTCCGGAACGGTATTCGGAGTATCTCTCCCACGGAGTAGCCTGTGCACGGATATATTCGTCGGTTATGCCGCCCCAGACATACTGCGTGTCTACCGACCAACCGCCTATGCTTGAGGAGTAAAGACCCTCAACTATCTGATTTCCGTATGTAAGCACCTGATCCTTTGTCTCATAAACTGCCTGAGTCACACGTTCTGTGATCAGCTTTCTGCCGCGATAGTTTTCACAGTGAGAAAGACTGCACATATCAAAGCCGTATGAAGAAAAGTGTTTACCGATGCAGATAACAGAATATGAGCGTACAGTTATTGCAAACGCTTTCTGTGTTTCAATATCCCAGCTTGTGTAGATCTCGTTTGGAAGGACTCCTTCGACATATGTGTTAAGCTCCACGAGATTTATGTGTATCAAGCCGTCAGCCCCTGAACCAATATAATGACGGTAGCAGAAAAGCCCGTCATATACCGTTGAGGTCGCGCTGTCCTGAATATAAGCGTAGTCTTTTCCTGTTTGCTGATAAGCTGCAAATCCAAGGTAGCTGTATTCTCCGCCCTCATATTCGAACAGAATGCTTTCCATCTCATCATCCAGTACGCACACCCCGGTAGCCGATGGGGAAGCGATCTTTATTGTGTAATCCGGAAGGAACGCCGAAACCGCCGCAGCAGCCTCACCTGCCGAGGTATAGCTTGGGAATGCGCCTATGCGGATACGTTTTTCTCCGTTTATGTAAGCGGGGAAGCAGTGACCGTACATTGCAGTAAACAGGTCGGAATAATTGTTGATATAGTCCCAGACGTCGATGCCGTCGTAGGATATCTCAACGTGATACCCGCCAATATCGGTATCGCTTTCGCCGGACGCTGCAGAGCATGAGTTGCAGCCGATCTTCAGATTGGTATCGCAAACAGCGTATACGGAGGCGGAATTTATCCGGTACAGAGGCTTGAAATTGCGTTCCGTTCTTGTGATTACTGTCTCACCCACAACAAAGCCGTAAGGTGAAAGCATGGATACAGAAAACGGAGCGTCCTCACCGTACCTGATTCCGATTGCAAGGTATGTAGGGTTGGTTTTTACGGTTGAATTAATGGCATACCCGGAAAGCTCGGAGCTGTCAGCGGAGGCATTTACGATGAAGAAAACTGCAAACAGCAGAGTTCCGAATATCAATGCAAGCGCAAGAGTGGTGGCTGTTGCTCTTTTTCCGATGCGCTTTGCATGGCGTGATACCGAGGCTTTAGCCGTTGCTGTCGACAATGACATATTCACCTCCGATCATTACGTAAGCACCGTCATAGCTTTCAATGCGTATTCCTCGACCGTCATCTCCGCCGCGCGGGATCAGCAGATTATGCATATGCGGTGCGTCGGCGCCGTTGTAAAGCTCTTCGCCGCTGGTCAGGTCGTTGACGCCCTGAAGCGTGCCTGATGTATTGTATGGAGAAACAATAACGGCATATCCGGTGCGTACAATTACAAGTATGCCCTCATCGGCATTTTTAGCCATTATAGTTTTTCCGTTTTCTACATAGACTGGACGGTACATGACTCCCGCCTTTGCCTGTAGCAGCTGCCATGATTCTTCAAGTGCATTATACTGCGCCCTCAGTTCGCTGATCGCTCCGCCATCACCTGTGAGCTTGTCGAGCGACGTCTGAAGCTCGCGCATTGATTTGGTGACAGTAAGGTATTTATCGGACAGATCGGCAAAGTCCTTTTCCAAATTTGTCTTATCGGTTTTAAGCGTTTCAATACTGCTCTTGATACCGGTAAGAGAATCACTTATCGCCGTGATCTGCTTGGACAGAGCCGTGTAGTTCTGTTCGACAGCTCCGATTCGACCGTTCAGCTCATTTTTTGCCGATTCAACATCTGATTTCAGCTTGGATATCTGTTCATCCTTGAGCTTTGAGCTTTCCTCCAGCGCGGCAATACGCGCTATCAGCGTCTGATAGGCTTCTGAATCAAAGCCGCCCGAACCGCCGCCCGTGCCTCCGAGCTCAAGTGCGCTTATTCTGCTTGAAAGGTCTGAAATGCGTGAGTCTATAGGCTTCAGCACATAGTTTTCCACATACTGAGCCAGACCTGAAAGTGATACCACGGGGTCAGTGGAACTGTCATAGGTTACTGTTGCATATACTGCGATTGATGTAATAAAGGCAAGCGACAATGCAAGCATCAGCGACGCAGTTTTTTTCAGAAATTCTGGTTTTTTAATCATTTTGGTTGCTCCATTATTCGGATGGTATCAACTCGTCTCCGGCTTATGTCAGATATCGAGCTTTAGCTGCATTTTTTCAATGTCCTTCTCAACAAGTAAAACTGGAGTAGCTGGTATTTTGATCTTTTTGTATCCTTTGGTATTTTCAAATTTGTCGGTAAAGTCACGCATAACAGTGCTTACTGTTGCGTCGGAGCGCAATGTTACAAGCTGAGAACCTATTGATGTGCGTGTTGTTTTAAGCGGAATGAGGGATGACGACAGTACCGCGGCGCGGTCGTTTGAGGTCACTATCAATATATCAAACGGCTTGTCTTCCTCGAAAAATCCTTTGATGGGAGAGGAGGGGGAGAATGCCCCGGTCAGCTTGCGCCGGTTGCCTTTGGTAAGATACACAGACTGAGGTACTTTTACACCTTTACCGTTTTCAAATACAAAGACGAAATTCTTTTTCTCACTCCACTCAGCTCCGACCTTCATGTATATAGGCTTTTCTCCCTGGTCAAATCCCAGCTTGGCAGGCAGAAATTCTCCCATTGCCGATGCCTTGCAGATGTCAAAATCAGACGCCTTGGCACGATACAGCTGGGCTTTGTCGGTGAAGAAGAAAAGGTCGGTGAGGTTGTCCGCTTCCGCTTCGCAGATAATTTTGTCTCCGTCTTTCAGCTTGTGCTCATCGTTGCCGCGAAGCGACAGCGCAGTGATCTTTTTGAAGTATCCCTCGGAAGTGAGGAAGAAGTGCGCAGGGAAGTTTTCCACATCGTTTCCCGGTGCAACAACGGTTATTTCGTGTTCGTGAATTATTTCCGAGCGACGCGGCTGACCGTATTTTTTCTTGATCTCTGTAAGCTGGGCGGCAATCAGCTTTTTCAGCTTAAGCTCGTCCGCGAGTGTAGCCTCATGCTCCGCTATCTTCTTTTGAAGCTCGTCAATGTCCTTTATACGATTCAGGATATATTCCCGGTTCAGATAACGCAGCTTGATATCGGCAATAAATTCAGCCTGTGCCTCATCTATTGAAAAGCCTTTGCAAAGGTTGGGAATAACGTCGGCTTCTTTTTCGGTGCCGCGGATTATTCTGATAGCTTTGTCAATGTCAAGAAGTATACGTCCGAGACCCATGAGAAGATGCAGCTTTTCGCGCATACGGTCAAGCTCAAAGCGTATCTCGCGTGAAAAACATTCCGTACGGAACTTTATCCATTCATTAAGTATCTCCCTGACGCCCATCTGACGCGGAACAGAATCGATCAGCACGTTGAAGTTGCATTTGAAGGAGTCCTCAAGCGGCGATGACTTGAAAAGCTTTGCCATAAGCTGATCGGGGTCTGTGCCACGACGAATATCAAGCGTCAGCTTGAAGCCTGAAAGACCGATCTCATCGCGGAAGTCAGTGACCTCCTTAAGCTTGTTGTCCTTGTAAAGCTCGGTCAGACGTTTTATTATCTGTTCAATGGTGGTAGAGTACGGTATCTCAAGTATATCGATGCAGTTTGCTTTGGGGTCATATTTATATTTTGAGCGGATGCGCACCGAGCCTGATCCGGTCTCAAACACCTCGCGCATCGAATCACGGTTGTATATTATCTGTCCCCCGCCCGGGAAATCGGGAGCCTTGATAATATCCAGCAGTTTTTCGGTATCGAGCTTGGGATTGCGCAGCAAAGCAATTGTACCGTCACATATTTCGGCAAGATTGAAGGAGCAGATGTTTGACGCCATGCCGACGGCAATTCCCATATTCGGCGTAACAAGAATATTCGGGAAAGTGGTCGGAAGCAGGACCGGCTCCTTCATTGTGCCGTCATAGTTATCGACAAGGTCAACGGCGTTTTTGTCGATCCCTGAGAAGATCTCCGAGGTAAATTTGTCGAGCTTGACCTCAGTGTATCTGGGAGCCGAAAATTTCATTTCAGTGCTGTATTGCTTGCCGAATGCACCTTTTGAGTCAATAAAAGGGTGAAGCAGGGCGGCGTTGCCGCGCGTAAGGCGAACCAGAGTTTCATATATCGCCATATCTCCGTGAGGGTTAAGCCTCATGGTCTGCCCGACTACATTCGCGCTTTTGGTTCTCGGCCCGGTCATCAGACCCATTTTATACATAGTATAAAGCAGCTTGCGGTGCGCCGGCTTGAAGCCGTCGATCTCCGGAATTGCGCGCGAAACTATAACGCTCATTACGTATGGCATATAGTTTTCTTCTATTGTTTCGGTAATAAGCTGAGGGGTAACAGGCGCTGCCGGTTCGACTCCCGTGATTTTTTCGTCGGTCGTTTTTTTCTTTTTTGCCATAAGGATCAACCTTTCTGTGATCAAAGACTTATTACTGTATGTGCCGCGGCACGGATAAGGCGATTATAAAGCGCAAGTCCCAGTCCGTCGGTATCAGGTAAATTGGCGTAGATGACATCTGCGGGAATATCATCCGATTCACGGAGCGCCGAAAACAGTCGGTGCATTTGTGTTTCAAGATCGTATCCGGCTCCGATGGTCAGCACCTTTCCTGCATGAAGCTGAGGCTCCTGCTCGTCGTAGCAGATAATAATGCAGTCCTCGGTCTCCTGTGCGTGTCTGAAAAAAAGCAGTTTTTCGGATTCAGAGCCTTTGACGAGCTTCAGCGGTTTTGACGGTGCGTAATGACGGTATTTCATTCCCGGGGAAAGCGGACGCTCATCAGCCTTGAGCATTTCGGTGACTGCCGGGGCTATGGTAACATTCTCGGCAACGCAACGAAGTGCATCGTACGTTATTGCTCCCGGACGAAGCAGAGTAAGCGATTTATCGTCGTCTATGCGGACAATGGTCGACTCAACACCAAAGCGGCATTCTCCACCGTCGATTATATAGTCAACGCGTCCGTCGAGATCGTGCGAGGCGTGCTCCGCACGTGTTGGCGAGGGACGCCCGGAAATGTTTGCGCTCGGTGCCGCGATCGGAACTCCGCAAAGACGTATAAGTGCATTGGCGATCGGGTGAGAAGGACATCTTACGGCGACAGAATCAAGTCCTCCGGTTACCCGTTCCGGTATCGTGTCTTTTTTAGGCATGATAACGGTCAGTGGTCCGGGCATGAAGTTTGAGGCAAGTCTGTAATAGAGCAGGGAGGTACGGCAGTAAGGTTCGGCGTCTCGCGGGTCGGCAATATGGATTATCAGGGGATTATCCGACGGTCTGCCCTTTGCCGCATAGATTTTTGATGCCGATTCCGCGTTGGTGGCGTCACCGCCGAGACCGTAAACCGTTTCTGTCGGAAAGATCACGAGTCCCCCGCGACGTATGGCTTCCGCGGCAGGCTTGAGAAGTGCTTCGTCGAAATTATCCGGATTCAATGTGATATGAACTGTATTGAGAGTTGTGGATGATGACATAATATGCCTTTGAAAAATAATATTTTTTATTCTGTATCGTCTCCGGTGCGCAGTTTTTCTGCGGTGTCCGCCGCAATCAGAGCGTCGACCATCCCCCCGATGTCTCCGTCAAGAAATGAGTCAAGGGAGTAAAGCGTAAGACCTATCCGGTGGTCGGTCACACGGTTCTGAGGGTAGTTGTAGGTGCGTATCTTTTCACTGCGGTCACCACTGCCGACCTGTGTGCGCCGCTCGGCGGCAATTTTGTCGGTCTGCTCACGCATCTTGATATCATAAAGCTTTGCACGCAGAAGCTTGAGAGCTTTGTCCCGGTTTTTGAATTGCGAGCGCTCCTCCTGACATTCAACGACGATTCCGGAGGGTTTATGCGTTATTCTTACGGCGGATTCTGTTTTGTTGATATGCTGTCCGCCCGCTCCGCTTGATTTGCAGGTTTCAAATTCAAGGTCCTGAGGCAGTATTTCAATATCAACATCGTCCGCCTCGGGAAGGACCGCCACCGTAACGGTGGAGGTCTGTATTCTTCCCTGAGATTCGGTCTGAGGTACGCGCTGAACGCGGTGTACACCCGATTCAAACTTGAAGCGGGAATATGCTCCGTCGCCTTCAACGGTGAAGGTAAGCGCGCGAAAACCGCCAAGTCCGGTTTCGTTTGCATCTGCGACCGAAATCCGGAAACCGGATTTTTCACAATACATTGAGTACATCCGGTAAAGCACTGCGGCAAAAAGGCACGCTTCTTCTCCGCCGGCGCCCGCGCGTATCTCAACGACCACGTTTCTGTCGTCATTGGGATCTCTTGCAAGAAGCATTCCGGTAAGCTCGTTTTCGAGAGCGGAAAGCTTCTCGCGCAGATCGTACAGCTCCTCCGCTGCCATGGCGCGCAACTCAGGGTCAGAAGAATCGCGTGAAAGCGCCTCGGCTTCCTCCGCCTCGGATGACATCCGCATATAATCGCGGTATCTGGTGATAACCGGCGTCAGAGAGCGGTATTCCTTCATGGTGCTTGTATAAAGCGGAATGTTGGAAAATGTTTCAGGTAGTGCCAGAAGCTCTTCAAGACTACAGTATTTTTTCTCGGTCTCGCCGAGCTTTTTCAGTACGGCTGATGAGTCAGGCATGGAGCGGCATCAATATTTGTTGAACGCCGCAAAAGCGCGGTGAGCTTCATAGAGGTCTACTTTGGAAATGATCTCATACGGCGCATGCATTGATATGACCGGAACACCCAGGTCAACTACCTCGATGTTGTGTTTGGCGATAAACTGAGCGACTGTTCCTCCGCCTCCCGCATCAACCTTGCCAAGCTCTCCTGCCTGCCATACGACCTCATCGCGCTCCATGATTCCGCGAAGCCATCCGATGTATTCCGCTGAGGCGTCGCTTGTTCCGGATTTTCCGCGCGAGCCGGTGTATTTTGTAAGCACAACACCACAGGAAAGCAGCGAGGAATTGCGTTTTTCAAAAACATCGCCGAAATTGGGGTCAAATGCGGCAGAAACATCTGCCGAGAGACACTTTGAATTTACACGCACAACGGCAGCAGGGGTGTTCTGAGAAGTGGCGATCGCATCTATGAGATCGAGCATAAGCTCGCACTGCATGCCGGTGTTTCCTGCGCTTCCGGTCTCCTCCTTGTCTGCAAGGATGCAGAGCATCGAGTTATCTCCATCAAGAGCTTCAAACATTGCGGTCAGCGCAGGATAGGAGCATACTCTGTCGTCATGTCCGTAAGCGCAGATCATAGAACGGTCAAGTCCTGCGTCGCGCGCTTTGCCGAGAGGTACTGCCGAAAGCTCCGCGGAAAGGAAGTCCGCTTCGTCGATTGAGTATTTTTCATTGAGGATGCGCAATACGTTCAGCTTGATCCCATCGGATACATCTGCGATGGGGCGGCTTCCGACGAGCAGATTCAGCTTTTCTCCCGGTATTGCAGAGCCGAGCGGCTTTGCATCGTCGCCGTGACCGAGGTGGGGAAGCAGGTCATTGATATAAAGCACGGGATCGTTGTCGTCTTCACCGATGACGATGTTTACTGTTTCGCCGTTCTTTTTGGCAACCACTCCGTGGAGGGCAAGAGGAGTCGCGACCCACTGATATTTCCTTATGCCGCCGTAATAGTGCGTTTTAAGGAAGCTCATTCCGGAATCCTCATACAGGGGAACCTGCTTGAGGTCAAGCCGAGGGGAGTCAATGTGTGCGGCGGAGATACGTATGCCCTCCTTTACATCCTTTTTGCCGATGTAAAAGAGAAACAGATTTTTTCCGCGGTTATTGTAATAATATTTTCCGCCTTTTTTAATTTCGTCGCCGAAACGGTATTCGACAAAGCCTTTGTCGCGTGCAAGCTCTATGGCGGTGCTTACCGCTTCACGCTCTGTTTTTGCCGCGTCAAGAAAAGCTGAATATCCGCGTGCGTAATCATATGCCGCGTCAATATCGGCGTCACTGCGCAGCTGGTATACGGTCTTTTTGGTGTATGCAAGTTCCTTTGCGGAGTCTGCGGGGGTCTTTTCTGAATTTTCAACTTCGGGTCTCATGATTTTTGTCCTTTCATAATGTTATTTTAGTTTTTAATCGGATCATCCGTAAAGCTCGTTGTACTTTGCATAGGTCTTTTCCATCCGCTCGACATAATCTGCGGTTTCTTTGTCCGGGATAGTCTTCAGCTTTCCCTGTGAGTCGGTAAGCTCAGGTGTTGCAAGCCAGCTGTCAACTGTATCCGTTCCGGAATGCATGGCGGAAAAAACGCATCGCCAATCGGAATATTTTTCATAATATTCGGATATCCGATAGCTTCCGATGGTAAGATTGGTCTCAGGCTCATACAAGAGACCGGGGTCTGTGTTCATTCCGAGTCGGCTTCCATAAGTCCTGTAATCATCTGCCGACAACTGCATAAGACCGACGCGTGAGTTTTCGCCTTCTCCGGTCTTGAGCGCGGAATTGAAGTTGCTCTCAACCTTGAGCGCGGCATATATTATATTTGCCGGAACACCGAATTCCGCGGAGTATTTCATCACAGATGAGGTATATTCCCTTGGATATTCTGCTCGTTCATTGCGGTCGCAAAGCCGGTCATAAAGAATACCGCAGCAAACAGACAGCGCGGCGATGATTATGACGGTCAGAGTACGCTTGAAAGCTGTTCTCATGTTGCGCTTCCTTTCTTGTTTGCCTTTGCGTATGTTCCGGATGATATCTGCTCCGCAAAGGCTTCAAGCGCGTCATTGCCTTTATCGTTGCGGAAAGTTATGTCACAGCGGTCGGTGTAAAATGAATCGGGCTTTGAGGCGTCAAGGCGGGCGCGCAGTTGCTTTTCGGTGCGGATATTGCCGTCCCTTGCCGCAAGCCGTGATGCACGGGTCCTTCTTGGTGCGAGAATTCCAACCGTCATTCCGCATATGTAATCTGCTCCGGCTTCAAACAAAGTCGGCGCGTCAACAGCAACGTGATCTCCCTCCGCTTCGGCTGAATGTGCCAGCTCCTCAATACGCCGTACAACATGCTTGCGAGTGATTGAGTTGAGCCTTTCAAGCGCATCCGCGGAATTGAATACACGGTCAGCAAGCGCCGAACGGTCAATGCCTCCTTGGGCGTTCAGTATTTCGTTCCCGAATTCACGGGCAAGCGCGGCGGTGCATTCACCGGGGGCGGAAATCATATCGTGATATATTTTGTCGCAGTCAAGAACGGTAAATCCGCGCTCTGCAAGCATTGAGCAGAACAGTGATTTTCCCGATCCGCTGGGGCCGGTTATTCCGATGATCATACCGAAGCTCCTCACAGTATATACATATAAAATATTATACTACACTTTAAGAAAAAATGCAATACTGAGTTTTGAGTGTTATGTTGCCTCAAAGAAATAACCTGATTAAATAAAGATTCGCAAATATGTTGAAAAAAAGTTCAACGTGTTGTATAATATCAGCATAAGAGCCGACGGTTCGGCGTAATAATAACTTCCAAAGATGAGGCTGACCGACTATGAAATACGAATACCTTCTTTTCGATGCAGATGATACCCTGCTTGATTTCAAGCGTTCCGAGCGCGAAGCGCTGAGCGATTCGCTTCTGAAATTTGGGATCGAACCCACCGATGAGCTGATCTCGGCTTACAGCGAGATAAACGACAGCCTTTGGAAGCTGCTTGAAAAAGGCGGAATTGAGAAGAACAAACTGAGAGTAAGGCGTTACGAGATATTCACCGAGCGGTTCGGATTTGACGTCGATCCCTCGCGACTTGCCGTTGAATACACAGACCGGCTTGCCGAAAAATCATTTCTTATGGACGGTGCGCTCAGCCTTTGCCGCGAGTTGTACGGCAGATACCGCTTGTTTATTATTACCAACGGAATAAAAAGCATTCAGGAGAGCCGCCTTGGCGCTTCGCCTATAAAGAAATATATTGAAAAATCATATATTTCAGAGGAGGTCGGGTTTGAAAAGCCATCAACAGGATATTTTGATTTTATAAAGTCCGATATTAAGGGCTTTGAAGCGGATAAGGCGCTGGTCATAGGCGATTCACTTACTTCCGACATTTCCGGAGGAATTGCCGCGGGTATAGATACCTGCTGGTTCAATCCAAGAAATAAAATACTTCCGGCAGGTATCACTCCGACGTATGAGATACACGCGCTCGGTGAGCTTTTTGCCATTCTCGGAGAATAAAAAACGCCGAAAAGGAGCAGCACATGGACGAAATTCTCAAGAAATATGTTGATTCGCTTGATATGCTTGACATAATATATGAGCCTGATGTTCCACTTTCCGAGCACACGAGCTTCCGCATCGGCGGCAATGCCGATGTCGGAGTTTATCCGGATTCTGTGGGTCAGCTCACAAAAGCCATCAGTTCCGCGAAAAAAAACGGTATCCGGTATATGGTGGTCGGGAATGGCTCAAATCTTCTGTTTGACGACGCTGGCTATCGCGGCGCTGTCATTTTTACAAAAAAAATATGCGATATTTCCGTCAGCGGTACTGTCATAAGTGCAGGCGCCGGGGCGTCTTTGCTTGCACTTGCATCTGTTGCGCGAAAAAACGGACTTTCAGGCATTGAATTTGCCTATGGCATACCTGGAAGCTGCGGTGGCGCTGTTTGCATGAATGCGGGTGCTTACGGTGGCGAGCTTGCCGATGTTGTGAAAACGGTAACGCTTTACGATTCGGAATGTGATGATATCGTTAAGTTTGAAAACAAGGATATGTGCTTTTCGTACAGGAAAAGCATTGTGGGAAACGGAGAAAGATATACCGTGCTTTCCGTTGACCTTCAGCTTGAAGCGGCAGATGTAAACGCGATATCCGAAAAGATGAATGAGTTTATGCGTCGCAGGGTCGAGAAACAGCCGCTTAATTACCCGAGCGCGGGCAGCGTTTTCAAACGCAGTGCGCCGGATGTTTATGTTGGAAAGATGATCGAGGAAAGCGGTCTTAAAGGATATTCGGTCGGCGGCGCGGAGGTGTCAAAAAAACACGCGGGATTTATTGTCAACCGCGGAGGCGCGACATCGCACGATGTGTGTCTACTTATAGAGCACATTCAGAATACGATATTTAAAAATTATGGTATCAGACTTGAATGCGAAATACGCAGAGTACCGGAAAAACAATGAGCTTCGGACAGGAAATAAGGCAGGAGCTTCTTGAAACGCTTCCGCAATCAGCGTGCTGCAGAAGAAGTCTGCTTCACGGTTTGCTTATAAATGCAGAAAATGGTGTTGCGGGAATGGTCATGTGCCGCATTCCGGATATATGTGCGGCAGAATCGGCGCGCAAGCTACTGCTTGAACAATACGGACGCGAACCCGATACGACGATTGAAAACTGCTACGGAAGAAAGATCACGGTATTTGAGTTTGAATCAAAGAGATTTGCAGGTTTTCTTGGAGAGATTTCCGACCCGATAAAGGTCACGGCGGATATACCCGAGCTTAAATGCGCAGGATGCCGGGCGGCGTTTCTTGCGGGTATTCTTTCGTCAGCAGCGCGTTTTTCCGATCCTGATAAAGAGGTAAGGCTTGAAATAAGTATCTCTGACCCTTCGCGAGCTGAGAGAATTGCCTGTTTTTTTGAGGCAAACGGTGAAAAGCCCATACTTTCTCATCGCTCGGAAAGCTGTTCGCTTATTTATAAGAGAAGCGTAGGAGTTCAGGACATTCTTTCGGCGGCAGGTGCATCCCGCGCGGCAATGAAGCTGATACAGTCGGATCTTATGCGAGAATTCCGCAGTAATGTCAACCGTGCCTCAAACTGTGAGATCAGAAATATCGGGCGTTCTGTAAGCGCCGCGGCAGAGCAGCTTGAGGCAATTACCTTTTTGCGTGAAAACGGATATTTTACCGGGCTTCCCGCAGAGCTGCGCGAAACAGCGGAGCTGAGGGAAAGAGAGCAGGAGTGTTCAATTTCGGAGCTGGCGGCAAAGCATTCTCCGCCTATTTCAAAATCCGGAGTAAATCACAGGCTTCATAAGCTATGCGCTTATGCTGCCAAAATGAAAAGTAAGATATCTGAAAATAAGTAATATCGAAAGGCGGGAGTCAGTATGTCGGACTTCGTGCATCTCCACCTGCACAGTGAATACAGTTTGCTTGACGGCGCCTGCCGCATTAAAGAAATTCCAAAAGCGGCGGCGGCGGCGGGACACACTGCGGTCGCAATAACCGATCACGGAGCAATGTACGGCGCGGTTGCATTTTTCAAGGCTTGCCGCGAGGAGGGAATAAAGCCTATAATCGGATGCGAGGTTTATGTGGCTCCGCGCTCCCGCTTTGAAAAGATCGCCGGAAGGGAAAATGCGGCGCGGCATATGGTGCTTCTGTGCGAAAACGAAACAGGATATAAAAATCTGATAAAAATAGTGTCTTTGGGCTATACCGAGGGCTTTTATTCGCGTCCGCGTGTGGATGACGAGCTTCTTAGAAAATATCACGGCGGACTTATTGCGCTTTCGGCGTGCCTTGCGGGTGAGATACCTTCCCGTCTTGTCGCGGGAGACTATGACGGCGCAAAAGCCGTCGCCGAAAAATACAGCAGCATTTTCGGTAAAGACAACTTCTATATAGAGCTTCAGAATCATGGGATAGCTGAGCAGAGGCAGATACTTCCGTCTCTTGCAAGGATCTCGCGCGAGTGCGGGATAGGAATGGTCGCCACCAATGACGTGCATTATCTTAAACGCACGGATGCTGCAACTCAGGCTTTGCTTATGTGCATTCAAACCAACAGTGTAATTTCCGACGGTCGCCCGGCAGGATTTGAAACCGATGAATTCTTCTATAAGTCAACGGATGAGATGCGGGCGCTGTTCGGTTCATACGAAGGTGCGCTTGAAAATACCGTAAAAATTGCAGAGAGATGTAATTTTGAGTTTTCATTCGGCAAAACTCTCCTCCCGGCGTTCCACCCGGAGGGTGGGGTAACAGCTGACGAGGCTTTGCGTGGTCTGGCTCTTAAGGGTCTTGAGCGATATATGGCAAACAGCACTGTTCCGTATCAGGGTCACACGGAAGCCGAATACCGCGAAAGACTTGACTATGAGCTGTCCGTCATCAGAAATATGGGATATTCCGACTATTTTCTTATTGTCGCCGATTATGTTGGCTTTGCCAAGAGCCGGGATATTCCGGTAGGACCCGGCAGAGGCTCCGGCGCCGGTAGCCTTACTGCGTATCTGACGGGAATAACCGACATTGATCCAATATGTTTCGGGCTTTATTTTGAAAGATTCCTGAACCCCGAACGTGTAAGCATGCCGGATATTGATATTGATTTCTGCTATGAGCGTCGCGACGAGGTGCTGAAATATGTCAAAGAACGCTACGGCTCTGAGCACGTGTCGCAGATAATCACCTTCGGTACTATGGCGGCTCGTGCTGTCATTCGGGACGTCGGGCGTGCCATGGGTATGCCTTATGCAGAGGTTGACGAGGTAGCAAAGCTGATACCGCGTGAGCTTGGCGTTACGCTTGGCGATGCACTGGAGAATGAGGAACTTCGCGAAAAATACGAATCTTCGGGTAAGATACGTGATCTTATTGATACCGCGCGCGCCCTGGAGGGAATGCCGAGAAATGTGTCTGTACACGCAGCCGGAGTAGTTATAACAGAGCTTCCCATTACAGATTATGTTCCGCTTTCTGTAAGTAACGGCGCCGTTATAACTCAGTACGATATGGATACCGTATCTGAGCTTGGGCTTTTGAAGTTTGATTTTCTTGCGCTGAGATATCTTACCATTATCGACTGTGCCGTGCGTCAGATAAAGGAGCGTGAACCCGAATTTGATATTGAAAAGGTTGACCTTTCCGATCCCGATACCTACGCGCTGATCTCACGCGGACAGACGCTGGGAGTTTTCCAGCTTGAATCGACCGGTATGCGCGCGATGTTGACAAGTCTTGCACCGCGTTCGATAGACGATATTCTTGCGGCAATTGCTCTTTATCGTCCGGGACCGATGGATTCTATCCCTAAGTATATTGCAGGGAGAAATGAGCCGGATTCCGTTGTTTATCCGTGCGAGCTGCTTCGCCCTGTGCTTTCCGAAACGTATGGCTGCATAGTATATCAGGAGCAGGTCATGAGTATATTCCGCATTATGGCGGGATATTCTCTCGGGCGTGCCGATGTCGTGCGCCGTGCTATGGCAAAAAAGAAGGCGTATGCGCTTGAGGCAGAGCGTGAGGAGTTTATAAACGGCGCTTCCGAGCGCGGGATGAGCAGGGAAGACGCAGAAAAGCTGTTTGACGATATGGCGAGCTTTGCCAATTATGCCTTCAATAAGAGCCACGCCGCCGCGTATGCAGTGATCTCATTCAGAACGGCTTATCTCAAGGCGCATTATCCGCGCGAATATCTGTCGGCACTGCTTACATCGGTGCTCGGAAATCAGACCAAAACGGTACAGTATATTGCCGAGGCAGGTAAGTTCGGCATTAAGGTACTTCCGCCTGATGTCAATCAAAGCTATTCCGATTTTCACGTGAGCGGAAAAAACATTACCTTCGGGCTTCTGGCGGTAAAAAACGTCGGCAGGCAGTTTGTCGATGCAATAATACGCGAACGTGAGAGCGGCGGAGCTTTTACAAGCTTTGACGATTTTCTTACACGTATGTCCGACAGCGAGCTTAACCGGAGGATGATCGAAACACTTATAAAAGCAGGAGCTTTTGACTGCTTCGGCGTATACCGTTCGCGTCTTGTTGAGGCTTTGAACCCGGCGCTGACTGCAATCGCCGAAAAGAGCCGGCATAACCTTGACGGTCAGCTTGATATGTTTTCCGTTGCGTCGCAACAGAACAGCGAAAAAAATCCGGACACGAAGCTGGGCGGGATCTGCGTTTATCCGGATATTTCGGAATATCCTTTGCGTCAGCTTCTGGAGTATGAAAAAGAAAGTGTCGGAATGTGCTTTTCCGGTCATGTGCTTGACGGTTTCTCAAAGCATATAAAGGACTTATCTCCGGTGTCGATAGGAGACCTTATGTCCGACGATTCCGACGATGAGGTTCAGAGTGGAGAATATTCCCCAGATGCTCGGTATACCGATAAGCAGTCGGTCACGGTGGCAGGTATCATATCCGGACTTAACCGCAAAAGCACACGCGGGAATGAAACGATGGCATTTTTCCGGCTTGAGGACAGCTTCGGGCAGATCGAAGTCGTTGTTTTTCCGAAAAGCTTTGAAAAATACCGAGAGCTTATACAAAACGGCGAAGCGGTATGCGTGCGCGGAACTCTTTCGATCCGTGAGGGGCGCGACGGCGATGAGGTCAAAATTCTTTTGAATCATATTATTCCGCTGATAACGGATGAGAGGTATAAGCCCGCCGCGGTAACACCGGACTCGGTGTCAACTTTGAAAAGAATTACGCCATCCCGCACGTCTGCACCGCAGCAACACGTACAGCCGCGTGTGCTTTATATCAGAGTCCCCTCGCGCGACAGCCTGATTTACAGAAAATGCGACAATCTTGTCGGTATCTTTGACGGCACTCTGAGGACTGTGTTTTATTTTGCAGATGAAGCGAAATATGAGGACAGCCGGACGGGTGCAGATATAAGCGGCTGCCTTGTAGCCGAGCTTGTCTTGGTTGCCGGAGCTGAGAATATCGTGCTTCGCTGATCGTTGATTTTATAATTTTGCTGAGTTCAGCAGAGCAGGTCTTCAAGCGCTTCGCGTAGCGCCGAACCGCCCGCAATCATTATTCCGCCGTAAAGCATCTCTGACTCTGCGGCGGACAGGCGGTCGGCATTCAGCGGTGCTGAAAATATTTCAGTACCTGATTCGTCAAAGGCAAACAGTGTATCGTTTTCGTAGATCAACAGATAAAGCGCGTCCTCGGAAAGACCTGCGCTCTTTGCCGGCTCGTCGTTATCGGTATCCGGAGTTGTATCGTTGTCATGTGTATCTGTATCGCAATATTGAGTTATCGGGGAATCGGGAAGTCTGTGTTCGGTATCCGGGTAGGCATGTATTATATCGTTTTTCTTTGAGAACGCGCGTGAGCAGCTGATAACGGCGACGGTCGATACAATAAGAGAAAGCACCGCCGCTGTGGTAATAAACGCTATGAGCTTGTTTTTCATATTCTTATCCTTCATTTTGCCGGCGGACTTGCGTTCTGCCGCCTGAAATTTTCTTTTTCATTATTATTGTCCCGAATTCATAATATATTCAAAATAAAGTGGTAAAATAATTCTGCGGTTTGGAAGATATCTGATGCCTTACCGCGGCTATCATCAATAATTCGGATAATTGAAAGGCAGACAAATGCAGAAAAAAATAAACTGGCTTGAGGAAATAAAAAAAGCCGGAAAGATATTTATTCATGGCGCGGGATTGTTCTTCCGCGGTTTTCTCAGTGTGCTGATAACATTTCTGCTTATCTGCGCGCTTACCGGAATAATCGTTGTCTGCGCTTTCACTATATATGTTAAGAATTATGTCGAAACCGAAGTCGATATGTCCAAATTCACGCTTGATTTCAACACCTCGACCACGACGCGCGTTTACCGATATGATTTTACCGACCGTTCAAACCGTGTCGGCACTGCGGTGGAGCTTGAAAATGAACGTCTTTACGGTCCGAAAAACAGTATATATATCGGATATGACCAGATTCCCGAAGATCTGCAGAATGCTTTTATCGCGGTTGAGGACAAGAGATTCCGTACTCACGACGGCGTTGACTGGCTGAGAACGATAAAGGCGGGAGCAAACTTTTTTCTGGGGTTTGATGATTCAAACTACGGCGGTTCGACACTGACGCAACAGCTGATAAAAAACGTTACCGGTGACGATTCGTATAAAATACAGAGAAAGATCCAGGAAATTCTTTGGGCGCTTGACCTTGAAAAAAAGATGGAGAAGGAAGAGATACTTGAAATGTATCTCAATATCATAAATCTCGGCTCCGGTTGCTACGGAGTTCAGGCAGCGGCTAACAAGTATTTTAACAAAGATGTCAGCGAGCTTACGCTTATTGAGTGTGTCGCGATTGCGTCAATTACCAAGAATCCCTCAAAATACAATCCGATAACGCATCCCGAGGACAACCTTGAACGCCGGAATACGGTGCTTGATCTTATGCTTGAGCAGGGACTTATCAACAAGCGCGAGTACGATGAGGCATATGACAAGGAGCTTGTCCTTAACGTTACCGACGATACACGTGAGATAAATCTTAACTCATGGTACACCGATATGGCGATCGAGGATATTATCAGCGATTATGCCGAGCAGTACGGCGTTTCCGAAAGAATGGCGGCGCTTCAGGTGTATAACAGCGGCTGGAAGATCTATCTTCTGGTTGACGACAGGATCCAGACGATACTTGAAGAAACTTATCTTGACGACTCAAATTTCCCCGAAAACAAATCCGGTATTCCGGCTCAGTCTTCGGCAATTGTGATCGATCCGGACACCGGAGATATTCTTGCTGTCGTAGGCGCCCGAGGGGAAAAGAGCGGAAACCGTATTCAGAACTATGCGACGACTACAACTCGTTCCCCCGGTTCTTCTATCAAGCCGCTTGCCGTGTATGCACCGGCAATAGAAAGCGGGCTTATTACCTATGCGTCGGTATTTGACGATACTCCGTTTACCTTTACCGATAATGTTGCCTGGCCCAAAAACTTTGACTACTATTATCGCGGTATAACAAATATAAAATATTCAGTCGAAAATTCGCTCAACACGGTATCACTCAAGGTGCTGGATCTGCTTGGACTTGAAAAGTCATTCCGCTTCTGTCACGATACTCTCAAGCTTGAAAATCTGATAGAATCCAGAACTCTTGAGAGTGGACGGACGCTCACCGACAAGGGCTATGCGGCGTTGGCGCTCGGACAGCTCAATTACGGCCTGACCGTGCGAGAGATGACTGCGGCATATTCTATTTTCGCTAACGACGGTGTTTACAATGAACCGCATTCCTATCTTAAGGTTGAGGACAGCGCAGGGAATGTCATACTTCAGAATAACTACAAGGGTACTGTTGCGCTGAGTGAGGCGACGGCTTCAATAATGACAAAGCTGCTTCAGAATGTTGTAGCGCACAGCGGATATATCAAGCTGGATTCGCAGATCGAGCTTGCCGCCAAAACGGGTTCTGCCGGAGATAACTATGACCGTTGGTTTATCGGTTACTCACCGTACTACATCTGCGGCGTCTGGTATGGCTACGAATACCCCAAGGCAATACCCGGAGACAACCCGTCCGGTATTGTATGGAACACCATGATGACAGAGATCCATCAGCCGATATTTGATGCGGTGAAAGATGGTACTGAAGAGCTTAAGACCTTCCGCGTTTCGGACGATGTGGTCAAATGCACCTACTGCAAATATTCAGGAAAGCTGATTACCGCCGCGTGCGAGGCTGATCCTCGCGGCAATTGCGCCGAGACCGGATATTTTCTGCGCGGGACAGAGCCTACGACCTCCTGCGACCGTCATGTATGGGTGTGGTTTGACTCTGAGACCGGCGGTGTTGCTTGTGACAAGTGCCCGGTGCAGAACCTGGTTCAGAAGTCGCTTATGCTTGTAAACCGCAACTTCCCGATGGAGATATATGTTTTGGACACCCAGTACACCTGTGTAAAGACCTCGTCGGGAGTTGTGCCTTATCTGAACAGTCACTACCCGTATTATCAGAATCTTTCAGGCAACGGCAGATTTTTCGGAATGCATTCCGGAAGCGGACTGCCATATAATCACGCCTGCACCGAGCACGCAAGCTCAGAAGCATGGATACTTGATGATAATCACCTTCCTGCAGTTCCGGTCAATTCGAACATTCATTCAAATCAGTCAGCGTGGCTTCCGGGAGGCTGGGGAGACGAGTACAGCGGGCTTAATCTGTACAGGCGATTGCTTAAGCTGTTTTGAATTTAATTTTGGCACGTTAAAATTGATAAGGCTGAAAATTATGCACTAATACTATTGACAAAACGGCTTTGGCATTGTATAATCTATTAGAACCCACAAGGAGGAATATTTATGAAAACAAAAAAATTAATTTCACTGATTTTGGCTGCGGTAATGCTTGTAGGCTTCTCCGCGATGTGTATTTCCTGCGACGGCAACGACACTCCCGATGACAAAAAAGATAAAATTATCGTTTCCGTTGAGGTGTATTACACTGACAGCGACGGTGCTGAGGCGATCTTCCTTAGAAATAACGAGCTTGAAGTTGATGCCGGTATATCCGTCAACGACGCTCTTATTGCTCTTATCAATGCAAGAGAGGCGACCTATGTAGCACTTTCCGACGGTTCTGTTGATTCAATAACCTTCGGTGGAGATACTATCAAGCAGCACAGCGCCGCAGTATCCAGCAACGCCGACTCCGCAACCTTCAAGAACACACATTTTGTGTGGACGGTAAACGGTGCAACGCCTGAAAACGCTACCTCTGTAACCTGCAAGGTAAATGACGGCGACAAGATAGTTTACAAGCTTGTTACCGAAGAGCAGACTGTTACACAGTAACTTTTATTAACATAGAAATCCGACCCCGATAATTCAGAAGGGGTCGGTTTTTTATGAGCAGCGTGCCTGTGTCGGCGCAATTCTTCCGGGGTGGTTCAAATTTGTTCAGGTACAGATAATATCTGAATGTAAAATTTACATTTTAGTATGGTTTTTATCCCACAAATGATGTATAATAAAATAAATATAGTTACATTAAGACCGAAAGGCATCTCAGATGAAACTTGAAACATTATTATTTGGCGATTACAGCAAAAGACAGCTCAAAAAAATAAAAGGTGCGGCGGATGCGGTTGATGCACTCGCCGACAAATTCAAGTCAATGAGCGACGAGGAGCTTCGCGCGGTTACTCCGGAGTTCCGTGAAAGACTTTCAAACGGTGAGACTCTGGAGCAACTGCTGCCCGAGGCATTTGCCGCGGTCAGGGAAGCTGCTGATCGCGTTCTGGGCAAGCGTCCCTTCCGGGTACAGGTGCTTGGAGGAATTCTTTTGCATCAGGGCAGAATTGCCGAAATGAAGACCGGAGAAGGTAAAACACTTGTTGCGACAATGCCGGCATACCTTAACGCGCTAACCGGAAAAGGTGTTCATATCGTTACAGTAAACGATTATCTTGCGGTTCGTGACGCCGGTGAAATGGGACGTATATACGAATATCTCGGGCTGCGCACCGGTGTTATAACTAAAGATATGTCCGCCGCCGAAAAGAGGCGTAATTACGCGGCAGATATAACCTACGGAACAAACAACGAATTCGGATTTGACTATCTGCGTGACAATCTTCAGACAAGTCTTGAAGCGCAGATGCAGCGCGGGCATAACTTTGCCATCATAGATGAGGTCGACTCGATTCTCATCGATGAGGCGCGTACGCCGCTTATTATTTCCGGTCTGAGCGGAAAATCAACCGATATTTACGAGAAATGTGATGCAGCTGTCCGCAAGCTTTCCAAAAAGGTGATCAAAGAGCTTGACACCAAGGCGGAGACAGACGACGAGAATTTTGACTACATCGTTGATGAAAAACACTCAAGTGCGGTCCTTACTCCGCGCGGGGCAAAAAAGATAGAAGAATTCTTTGGCATCGACAATCTGAATGATCCGGAAAATGCAAGTATAGCGCACAGTGTCAATCAGTCGATCCACGCATATGGCGTCAAGAAGCGTGATGTTGATTATGTGGTCAAGGACGGAGAAATTATTATCGTTGACCCGTTCACCGGCAGACTTATGCCGGGAAGAAGATATCAGGACGGGCTTCATCAGGCGCTTGAGGCAAAGGAAAAGGTAAATATCAAGTCCGAAATGAAGGTAACGGCTACCGTTACTATCCAGAATTATTTCCGTATGTATCGCAAGCTATCCGGTATGACCGGTACGGCTCTTACCGAGGAGGAAGAGTTCCGCGAAATTTACGGCTTGGATGTTGTTGAAGTTCCCACCAATAAGCCAATGATACGCGTCGATCACCCAGACCGCATATTTACCGATGAAAGCTCAAAATTCCGTGCAATTATTGAACTTGTGGAGCAGTGCCGTGCAAAATCACAGCCGGTGCTTGTTGGTACTGCATCGGTTGAAAAATCCGAGGTCCTGTCGAGAATGCTCAAGGCGAAGGGCATTCAGCATAATGTACTGAACGCCAAGAATCACGAGCGCGAAGCGGATATAATCGCCGAGGCAGGACGCGCCGGTGCTGTGACAATAGCCACAAACATGGCGGGGCGCGGAACCGATATAATGCTGGGCGGAAATCCGGAGCATATGGCAAAGCAGGAAATGGCACGTATGGGAATTCATCCGGAGCTTATTGCGCTTTCAACCGGTACTGTTCCGACCGAAAATCAGGATATCAAAAACGCGCGTAATACATTCCGTATTTACTTTGAAAAGTTCAGAGAGCAGATAATTCCGGAGCGCGAGAAGGTTATCGCCGCAGGCGGATTGTATATTATCGGCTCCGAGCGCCATGAAAGCCGGCGAATCGATAATCAGCTGCGCGGGCGTTCCGGACGTCAGGGCGACCCTGGTGAATCCACATTTTTCATCTCGCTTCAGGACGATCTGATGCGGCTGTTTGCCGATCCCGCAAGACTGCAGAAGCTGTCCTCTCTTGCCGCCAATCTGACAGACGGCAGCGGAGACATGTCTCAGAATATCAGCCTTTTCTCCAATGTAATTGAAAGTGCGCAGAAGCGTATAGAAAGCCGCAACTTCAAGATACGCAAAAATGTTCTTGAGTATGACGATGTGCTGAACGAGCAGAGAAAGACAATTTATGAACAGAGAGACGAGATTCTGCATGAGGGCAATCTCTCCGATAAAGTAAAACAGATGATAGCTTCCACTATTTCCGAATCTGTGGAAAGTGCAACCGCAGGATCGAACAAGAGCGAATGGGATCTTGAAGCGCTGAGAAGAAAATATCTCGGATGGGTCTGCCACGAGGACGAGCTTATTTATTCCGAAGAAGAGCTGAAGCATGTTTCCGCTGAGGATATAGAAAAGCTTTTGCAGGATAATGCTGAGGAGCTTTACAGCTCGCGCGAAGCAGAAGTGGGCGAGGACAGATTCAGACGCTTTGAACGTAATACTCTGCTGCATAACATTGATGAGATGTGGCTTGATCATATCGACGATATGGAGAACCTTAAGCAGAATGTTATGCTTCAGTCGTATGCTCACAAAGACCCGCTTACCGAGTATAAACTGCTCGGATCAAATATGTTCGGCGATCTTATCACCGAAATCAGGGATAAGACTGCACGTGAGATGCTGACCGAAAAGATTCCCGAGGTTATAGTTATCACTCCTGAAATGATAAAGAATATGCGGTTGGGAAGAAGCATTGAGCAGAACAAAAAGTCTGCGCCTGTCGCTTCATCTGCCGAAAAAATTGACCGCAATGCACTGTGTCCTTGCGGAAGCGGAAAAAAATACAAAAAGTGCTGTGGTGCAAAGATATCCGGCGGCGGTGACAGCTGATGGGATTCGGTCTTCTGTTTATTGGCTACCTTCTGACCTTTGTGGTTTCAATGACCCTTTACGGGTGGGCGATACGTATTGTCGGATGCGTTGTTATGATGATCGGAATGCATAAGCTCCGTGAATATTTTCGACAATTTGTATACGCAGAGGTGGTGGCGGCACTTTTCCTTCTGACCGGAATTGCCGAGGGTGTGTTTTACTTTATAAAACATTATGCGGGCGAGGAGGCTTTGCCTCAATTTGCCGTTACTCTTGAAGGATGGGTATGGCTGGCGCTTGTGATGCTCCTGCATTTATTGATGCTTTGGGCGCTGAGCAATGCTGCCGCGGATGTGGGTCTTGATAAGCAAAGATCCACCGCGCTTACTGCTATGATAATTACCGTGCTTTGGGCTTCCACATATGCGTTGGGAACCGCAAAGATTATTCCTCCGGGATTTTATTATCTGATGCTTATAATCCTTATAGTGGTTACGGCGATCTCAATTTTCGGTTGCTACAAGAATATTTGTCCGGAGGGCGCCGAAGACATGGAGCGCAAAAAAACCGGAATTCAGTTTTTGGATCGGTTTTTTGAGAAGCTCGATGCACGAGAGGCGCGCGCCGTTGAGACAACACGCCGCGAAATTGAGGAAAGAGAACGTAAGCGCGCCGATTCGAGAAACAGTAAACGCCGCAAGAAATAAATATGAGTTCTGTGCGTACATCTTTTCAGTGCAAAACTGAAGATGTATCGGATCATTTTTCTCCATTGCATATAACGGGCTGTGGGCATTTTACGTAACAGCACCGGAAAGGCTGGTCATTACGATGAAAATAAAAGGAAAGCATATGGGTCTTGCAATGTTAGCAGTGGCTTCTGTGCTTCTGTTTAATCCCGACATTGCGATTTTTGATATACTTCCTGATTTTATTGCATATATTTTGATCTTTTCTGCAATAACACGTATGTCATACATCTGCCCGAAGATTGAAAACGCACGTTCCAAATTCATATGGGCAGCTGCTGTGTCGGCTGCAAAGTTTGCTTCGCTGTTTTTGGTATTCAGCATATCCAGTCAGAACGAACAGCCAATGGCTTTGTTGCTTGCGGCATTTTCGTTTGCCGTCATTGAGCTTATTCTGCTTATACCTGCATGGAGCGAGCTTTTTGACGGTCTGCTTTACCTTGGCAGTCGCACCGGAGCTATGATCCCATACAAAAGCCGACGCGGTAGGGTCACTATCACAGGGTTTGCAAAAACAGTAACGATTGCATTTCTGTTTATTAAACCTGCGTGCGCGGTGATTCCGGAATTTGCTTCTCTCAGTATGGGCGGTTATGATGAAACAAAATTCAACTGGTATGAATTTATCGGCCTTTTCCGTGATTTCGGTGTTATAATAGGTCTTGTTGCCGGTGTATTCTGGCTTGTTGTTATCGAACGGTATTTGGCAAGACTGTGCCGTGATACCGAATTTGTTCCCGCGCTTCAAAGAAAATATGACACTGAGGTATTGCCGGATGATATCCGTTTTACAAGACGGAAAATCAACATGGCATTTGCGGTTCTTGCAGCCGCATTCCTGCTTGAGATCGATTTTATTGTTGAAGGAAATAATATTATTCCGGACACACTTGCCGCTGTTGCTTTTATTGCTTTCTTTCTTATTCTCGGCAGTATATATGACAAGTGGAAAGCCGGAGTAGCCATTTCTTCTGTTTATGCCGTCGCGGCAGCTGTAAGCGATTGGCTTCAGTTTTATTTCAATGAGAACTATTTCAATGCATCCGTGTGGACGAGCAGCGACGCCCGCAGCTTGTTTGCGGTAAGATATTTGTTTATGATACTTAGCTCGGCGTTATTTGTTGCTGTGGTGATTTTCGTCATGCTTGCGCTGAATCAGATAATTCGTGATCATGCAGGGTTTATCGCCGAAAATTCTCCGGCATCATTCCGGGAATCAAAGCTTGCCGAGATACGCAAATATCTTGAAAAGTGGGTAAGGGTAATTGCCGTTATGGCAGCAGTGTGCGCCGTAAGCTTCTGCATAGGCGACATCATAATAACATATAACTCATCTTTGAGTGTATTCCACACCGCCGCCGGTTTGATGCGCACATTGTCTGACGTATGGTGGATCATCAGCGCCGTATTGTGTCTTATCAATTTTATTATCGTGCTTAAAGCCGAATCTGAGATAAAGGCTGAAATTGATAGCAGATATATGCTGAGCTGAATATTCGTGCTTGCTTCAGGGAATACTCTGTTTGCGGTAAAAAATATTTATCCGCACAAAATATTCCGCCGAAGTACGGCATGGAGAAGAATAATGGAAAATCATAACAAGAACCAGAACCAGCAGAATCAGAATCAGCAGAATCAGAATCAGCAGAATCA
>ULVD01057994.1_pt1 | contig 25559 bp, 19 predicted proteins | sample 1959101 | NCBI WGS metagenome assembly ULVD01 (sample SAMEA4835777, study PRJEB28245) | human gut metagenome | biome: gut microbiome; material: fecal sample | place: Denmark | collected 2008
GTTGTTTCTATCTTATACAAGACCCTGGCCCATCATAGCTTCTGCAACTTTTTCGAAACCTGCGATGTTAGCACCTTTTACGAGGTCGTACTTGCCGTAGTATTTCTCGGAAGCTTCCTTACAAGCCTTATGAATGTTAACCATGATCTGGTGAAGCTGATCATAAACATCCTGGTGCTGATATACAGTGTGGCTTGCGTTCTGGCCCATTTCGATGCAGGAGCAAGCTACGCCGCCTGCGTTTGCAGCCTTAGCAGGACCAACAACGATGCCCTGTTCCTGTAAGTATTCAAGAGCTTCATTAGTAGTAGGCATGTTAGCACCTTCGCAGTAGAACTTAGCACCGTTTTCAACGATGTGCTTAGCATCTTCCATCTGAACTTCGTTCTGAGTTGCACATGGAATGTAGAGGTCAGCCTTAACTTCCCAAGGCTTCTTGCCTGCGAAGAATTTAGCGTTAGGATATTTATCCGCGTAAGGAGCGCAGATGTTCTTGCCGGATGCTCTGAGTTCAAGCAGAGTGTCAAGCTTATCCTGTGTGTTGATTCCATCCGGATCATAGATATATCCATCCGGGCCGGAGAATGCAATGAGGTTAGCGCCGAGCTGCTGGAGTTTCCAAGCAGTACCCCAAGCTACGTTACCGAAACCGGAGATAACAACTGTCTTACCCTTGATGTCTTCGCCGTTTGCCTTCAGCATTTCCTCTGCGTACCAAACGATACCGAAACCTGTAGCTTCAGTTCTTCCGAGGCATCCGCCGTAAGGGATTCCCTTGCCTGTTAAAACGCCGCCGTCGAATCTGTTTGTGATTCTCTTGTACTGTCCGAATAAGTAACCGATTTCTCTTCCACCAACACCGAGGTCACCTGCAGGAACGTCAGTGTCAGGTCCGATATGTCTGTATAATTCTGTCATGAATGCCTGGCAGAATCTCATGATTTCAGCATCGCTCTTGCCGTTCGGGTCAAAGTCGGAACCGCCCTTGCCGCCGCCGATAGGAAGTCCTGTTAAGGAGTTCTTGAAAATTTGTTCGAAACCTAAGAACTTGATGATTCCGGGATATACGTTCGGTGCGAATCTTAAACCGCCCTTGTAAGGTCCGATTGCGGAATTGAATTCATATCTGTAACCCTTGTTAACCTGAGTCTTGCCCTGGTCGTCTACCCATACAACTCTGAAAGTGATTCCTCTTTCAGGTTCTACCAATCTTTCGAGTAAGCCTGCTTTTTCGTATTCAGGATGTGCGTCCATAACAGGCGCCAGTGAAGTTAAAACCTCTTCTACTGTCTGATGAAATTCAACCTCTCCCGGGTTGTGCTTCTTGCACTCATCAATTACTCTTTCAACATAAGTTGCCATTACTAATCTCCTCTTTTCTTTTTTTAAAATAAAAGTCATTTTATACGGAAATCGTTATTAAATAAACGTATTTCTCTCAACTAAAATGTAACACTTTGACCAAACAATGTCAACACTGTGTATACAAGATTTTGCTGTATTTTTTGTCGAACAAAACGGTTGACTTGCAGGCGCGGATTGAATAAAATAGTGGCAAAGAAAGAGACAAAAGTTTGCAAGGAGGTAGCACGATGCTTTTAGGACACGAAAAAATTTCTTTTCTGCATCTTCCGACGCCGATTGAGCGGCTTGACAATCTGTCGGCGAAACTGGGAATCAACCTGTATATTAAGCGCGATGACTTGACGCCGCTTGCGGCAGGCGGAAATAAGCTGAGGAAGCTTGAATATTTTTTGGCCGATGCGAAGGCGAAGGGGGCAACCATGCTGCTCACCGTGGGCGGGGCACAGACAAATCACGGCAGACTGACATGCGCGGTTGCACGCAAATACGGCATGAAGGCTGCAATCGTATGTGTTGACGAGTATCCGGGCGAGCTTTCGGCAAACCTTCTTCTTGACGGAATGATGGGCTGCGATGTATGGCTTCGAAAGAAAGACCCTGCCGGCACAAAGCCGGAAGGAGCGCTTCTCATGGAAACCGTTGCCGAAGTTACGAAGAATTATGAGAAGCAAGGCGAGAAAGTATATTACATTCCGATGGGCGGCTCCAACGAGCTTGGGATTTTGGGATATTATGAGTGTGCGGCGGAAACAGCAGGGCAGCTCGCGGAGTCCGGAATCGCGTCCGGCAGCAGGGAATTTCCCCGTTTGATTACGACGGTCGGAAGCATGGGAACTTACATGGGACTTTTCACAGGGATTCGAATGGAAAATCTTCCGCTCAGGCTCACGGGCATCGGCATTATGCCGTACGAAAACGGGATCAGGACCTATGCGAAGAACTATTTTGACAAAGTGTGCGGTTTTTACGGTTTTGACACGACATGCGGCAGAGCGTCCGGAGTGACCGAGAACGATTTTGACATCACGGATAAATATGACCGAGGAGCATACAATAACCCTTGCAAAGAGGTGCGTGAAGCAATGTACCTTGCCGCAGAGAAGGAAGCACTCATTCTTGACCCATGTTACACCGGAAAATGCTTCGCAGGAATGGTTGAAATGGTTAAGAAAGGCGAAATTGCACAGGATGAGACGGTGATTTTTCTGCATACGGGCGGCATGCCGGGAATCAACACACCTTTTCACAGGGTGGAAATCGAAAAAGAACGTGACAAGTTCATAAATGTGCTTGACGAAAACGGGTGTATTGTGGTAAGATAAGTTGTTAAAATTTTACCTGTGCTGCGCTTTCGCGACGATCCGGCGCACAGCCCGGCAGCAGGCGTATTTAGAAAAGGAGAATAACATGATTACGAAAGAAATGAAACAGCAGATTATCAAAGATTATCAGCTCAAAGAGGGAGATACAGGTTCCCCTGAAGTTCAGATCGCAATTCTTACTTACAGAATCAACGATTTAAACGAACACTTAAAGATTCATAAGAAAGACCACCACTCCAGAAGAGGACTTCTTAAAATGGTAGGTCAGAGAAGAAACATGCTTGCTTATCTGAAGAAGAATGACCTTGAAAGATACAGAGCTTTAATCGCTCGTTTAGGTTTAAGAAAGTAAGTTTCGGTTTTACTGTAAATTTAAGCGGGGCGATAAGAAACCCCGCTTTTATTTTTAATAATATGACACATAGAAAACGCATGCCCGAAGTCAGTATGATGTGACTCTCTGAAAGAACTCACGCAGGATGAGCTTTTTCCGAGAGTCATACGAAATCCGGGCTGCGCGAAAAAAACAGGAGGGTGAAAATGCCTAGATTTACAGATTACAGAACATTTAAGTACCCGCTCGGCGGAAGACTTCTGCAGATTGAAATCGGCAAGGTCTGCGAGCAGGCAAACGGACAGGCTTGGGTGCGCTACGGTGACACGGTTGTAAACGTAACCGTATGCTGCTCCAAAGAGCCAAAGGAAGGAATTGATTTCTTCCCGCTCAGCTGCGATTTTGAAGAGAGAATGTACTCGGTAGGAAAGATTCCGGGTGGATTCATCAAGAGAGAAGGAAGACCTTCGGAACACGCGATTCTGACATCCAGACTTATGGACAGACCGCTCAGACCTTTGTTCCCGAAGGGATTCTACAATGATGTTGTCGTTGTTGCGACCTGCATGTCGGTTGACCAGGACTGCAGCCCTGAAATCGCTGCAATGATCGGCTCATCCATCGCAATCGCGATTTCTGATATTCCTTGGGACGGCCCTACCGCTTCCGTAAAAGTCGGCAGAGTGGACGGAAGATTTGTTATCAATCCGACTCTTGCGCAGAGAGAAGTTTCCGATATCGATATGACGGTTGCCGGAACGAAGGAAGCGATTATGATGGTAGAAGCCGGCGCGAAGGAAGTTCCGGAAATGGATATGCTTGATGCAATTCTTTTCGCACATGAAGAGATCAAGAAAATTGTTGAATTCATCGACCAGATTGTTGTTGAAGTCGGTAAGCCGAAGATGGAAGTCGAACTTTACAAGCCGCTTGAAGAAATCGACGCAGCAGTAAGAGAATACGCGACTCCGAAGATGAGAGAAGCCATCCATACGGTTGACAAGCTTGAAAGACTTGACAACATGGATGCTGTTGAAGTTGAAACCAAAGAGCATTTTGCAGAAACTTATCCGGACAACATGAAGGATATCGATGCGGTTCTCTACAACATTACAAAAGAAACCGTTCGCGGCATGATTCTTGACGAAGGAATCCGTCCGGACGACAGAAAGTGCGACGAAATCAGACCGATTTTCTGCGAAACGGGACTTCTTCCGAGAGTTCACGGAACCGGGCTTTTCAAGAGAGGTCAGACGCAGGTGCTTTCTTCCTGCACGCTGGCTCCGGCATCCGAAGCACAGACAATCGATGGAATTACGGAACAGACAGAAAAGAGATACATTCACCACTACAACTTCCCGGGTTACTCCACAGGCGAGGCAAAATCACCTCGTTCCCCGGGCAGAAGAGAAATCGGCCACGGCGCGCTTGCTGAGAGAGCTTTGATTCCGGTTATTCCGCCGGTTGAAGAATTCCCTTATGCAATCCGTGTGGTATCCGATGTCTTATCCTCCAACGGCTCGACTTCGATGGGTTCGACCTGCGGCTCCTGCCTTGCTCTGATGGATGCAGGCGTTCCGATTAAGAGACCGGTTGCAGGTATTGCAATGGGACTGATTGAAAGAGTAAAGGAAGACGGAAGCTCCGAATTCGCAATTTTGAGCGACATCCAGGGCATGGAAGACTTCCTCGGCGATATGGACTTCAAGGTAACGGGTACGGAAGTCGGCGTAACGGCAATCCAGATGGATATCAAGGTGCACGGCTTATCCCGTGACATTCTCGAAAAGGCGCTCAGACAGGCGAAGAAAGGCAGAATGTTCATCATGGGCAAGATGCTCGAAGAAATCCCTGCTCCGCGTCCGGAAATGTCCAAGTACGCACCGCGTGCACTTTCCATGATGATTAACCCTGACAAGATCAGAATCGTCATCGGCAAGGGCGGTGAAACGATCAACGGACTCGTTGAAAAGTACGATGTTAAGATTGACATCAACGACGAAGGTCTGGTTTCCATCTACGGAACAGATGCAGCAAACACCGAAGCCTGCAAGCACGAAATCGAAATCCTTACCAAGGATGTCGAAGTCGGAGAAATCTACGAAGGCAAGGTTACAAGAATCCTCAGCACTGCAAAGGGTTCCGTAGGTGCCTTCATTGAAATTCTTCCGGGCAAAGAAGGCCTGCTGCACATTTCCAGAATGGCGAAGGAAAGAGTAGCGAAGGTCGAAGATGTGATGAATGTCGGCGATACCGTAAAAGTTAAGGTATTTGAAATCGACAGCCAGAACAGAATCAACCTTACGAGAAAAGATATCCTTGAATAATTGAATTTTGGCAGAGGGCTTCGGCCCTCTGTTTTTGTGCAGGCGGCCAAGATCAGTTGTGGCAAACCGCAGGGGCCGAGATAGCATTTACACGACACGCTTCCTCAGGCGAAAAATAGCATTTGCACGAAGAATGCCTCTGTAGAAGGGGTGTTTCGTGTATCCGGGGGATTCCGGAAGAGAATCAACTGTATTGCAAAAAAATGTTAAAAAAATACCCGGCAGAAACGTTGAAATTTCAACATCCCAAAATATGACATTTTTGTAAAGGGTAAAGGCAAGCCATAAATCCGGCATAAAACAAGCTCAAAAGTGTGAAAAACAGACAAAAATACACGAAGAGGGGGTATATATGAGGTGCTTGGTGGGAATTGCCTAATTTTTCCAGCTTTCCTGAAGCATCCCAAGACAAAAAAAGTGCAGGAAGCTGCTCCCAATGACAAAGCTGAGCTTTTCCAAATCAATTGAATTCACATATAATTTCAAGTTGAAAGCGATGTGATTTATGATATAATGAGGATAAAACAGCAGATGATGCAAGAGGAAAAACGGCATTGCATCGGGAAGGAGAAAAAATGAAAAGAAAAATCTTTGCAATTGCAACTGCACTTTGCATGGTACTGACCATGATGCCTGCAGCCGCATTTGCACAAACGGAGTGGGGGGGGGTCTAACCTAACTTCCAACACTCAAAACACAAGCGGACTGACTGTAGAATGGAATAACAAAGACATCACAAACGGAACCATTGAAATTGATGAAGGCGGCGGAAACGGTGTCAGCCTGCCAATCAAATATAACGGCAATGTACCCGGAGAAGATGTATGGGTAATGGGCGAGAGTTCGGATGAAACCGTATGCAACGCAGGTGTATCTCCGGACAATAAGAAATTTGAATTATATCTGAGCGGCAATGCAGCCGAAAATGACGAGTGCAAGGTAAGATTACTGTACGGAAACAACGAAAACCCTGAGACTTTGACACTCACCGTAAAGGTCGTTGCCGGCATTCGTCTTAAAATCGGAGATAAGATTATAAAAGCCAATGAAACGATCAGCGGCATGTCATCCGCATCCGCACAGGTTTTTCTCGGAAATACACCACTAACCAATTATGACTGGAGTGTGCAGGGCACTACGGTTTGTGCAATTAACGGTCAAACAGTCGATGGAACGCTTAATATAAAAACCATCGGAAACGGTTACAGCAATTTCAGCGTAAGCTGTACGGATGATTCAAACAAGGAGCATAAAGCAACATTTACATGGCACGGTTCCGGCATAAATGATGATGCTGACGGTGCCAGAAACATGACTCTCACCCTTAACGAGGAAACGAAACAAGCCGGTGAAAAATTTACGCTGCAAGCAGGAACATTTACCGGCAAGGCGTTGTTTAACGGTAAGGTACTTAAAAAAACAGAATATGAAGTCAAGATTGATGGTAATGACTGTAACGTACGGCAACAGGAAGATGGCACCTTTACATTAACTGTCGATAATGTTGCAAATGGGTACTATGAACTGGGAATTAAGAAGAAGGCAGCAGAAAATGAAGATATAATCGAAGCAACATTTTGGATTCAGGCACAGAACCCAACTGCATATGTGCTGCAGTTCTACAATATGGAGCAGCTTGCGGATGGAAGCTGGAGAAATACGGGATTTGCGACACTGGGCATCTTTAAAAAAGCAAAAGATTTCATGTATGCAAAGTACATCGTTACGGATGAAGACATGCGCAGAATCGATGACAGCCACTTTGTAGATGTAACGCCTGAGAATATTGAAGTTGTTGTCCGGGATGAAGACAAAGAAGACTATGTAAAGGTGGAAGACCCTAATCCGTTTTCTTTTGAAATGGTCAGCGGACAGAAAAATCTTATGAAGATTTCTTATGACAGAAGCAAAGATAAAAAAGGACCGGAATACAAGTTGGTATATACAAATCGCGAGAATGACAAGTATCTTTGCATTGACCGTCCTGAAATCGGAGTGGAAAATACACTTTTACTTTGGACGAGAAGCATTACGGAACTGATGTCTTGGAACAAACTTCGTGGGGAAGATGACAGCTGGAACTACAACGCACGGAAACCATCACAAGAAGGTCTTGAGGATAATGAGGATTGCGATATAAAGGATGTGACGGTGAACATGCCGGCTGAACTTTTCGGCAAAGGTACAGAGCAGATTACGGTTGCCGAAAACAAATCTACGCTGACAGTTGAGACTGATCTGGGAAATGTTACTTTTGACGACAAGATTATGTCGCAAATCGATAATGCGGATAAAGACGTGATATTGGGAATCCGCAAGGTAGAGGCAGAAGATGAGGACTACAAGAAGATTGAAGGTGCACTCGGCGGATCATCAACAATCATAGATTTGTCTTTAGAGCATCAAAACGGAAAAATCAGTGATTTCGGTACGGGAACCGCATCCGTGGAACTTACATATGAGCAGAAAGATAAAGATAAAACACCGCAGGTTTATTATGTGGATGAGAACGGTGCAAAAACAGCGGTAAAAACGCAGTATGATGCGTCAAGCGGTAAGCTGACATTTGAAACGAATCATTTTTCGATGTATGCAGTGGAAGAGATAAAACCGACACCGGCTCCAAGTCCGGGCGGAAACGGCGGCTTTGTTCCGACGACACCGAGCAGTTTGGAGAAGGCTAAAATCGAGGCCGAAAAGAGCCTGACTGCAGCAGTCGAAAGCAGCAAATACGATGAAGAAGGGCAGAAGAGCATAGAGGCAATTATTGAAAAAGCCAAGGCTGATTTAAAGAATGCCAAGACCGAAGAAGAAATCAAAGCTGTCAAAGAAGCTGCAAAGAACGAAATAGAGGCTGTTCTTACTTCAGAAGAAAAAGCTGAAATTGCGGCAATCGAGAATATCGGAGGAAGCGGGGCAGACGGACGAATGAAGTTCATCGCAAAATCCAAACTGACAAAACGTAACGGCAAACGTGCGGTTCGCATCAGATGGAATGTGCCGAATGACATGGAACTTGATGGTTTCCAAGTTTTCCGATCCACGAAGAAAAATAAATTCGGAGAAAAACCATATTTCACAACTAAAAAAAATACCTATATCAATACGAAGAACTTGAAGAACGGTAAAACCTATTACTATAAAGTAAGAGGCTTCAAGGAAATTAACGGACAGACTGTATATACCGATTGGTCCACAAAGGCATATCGAACACTCAGATAGAAAGCAGAGGGCTTCGGCCCTCTGTTTTTGTGCAGGATTGCTTTTTATTCGAATGCAGTGTATAATTGAGTCAGATAATACGCAAGATAATACGCAAGATAACGGAGGTGCACGGATGAAAAACTATCAACCGCCATTTCAAATTACGAATACGATGTTAACCTATGTGGCATCGATATCCGAAAAAATCGGAAAGATTACTGCGACATCCAAATTGAGTTCAAAACCGCATCTTAGGAAGAACAATCAAATAAAATCAATACATTCTTCATTGAAAATTGAAGCCAATTCACTTTCGCTCGGTCAGGTCAGAGACATCATTGACGGAAAAACGGTACTGGGAGAGCCAAAAGAAATTCAGGAAGTTAAGAATGCTTTTGCGGCTTATGAACGCTTTTCGGAGATAGAGCCATACAGCATCGAAAGTTTAAAGCAATTTCACGGGATTATGACGCAGTACCTCGTGCAGGACTCGGGAGAATTCAGGCACGGTGAGGAAGGCGTATTCAGCGGAGAAAAATGTATTTTTATGGCGCCGCCGGCGAAACTGGTCCCACAGCTTATGGATGAACTTTTTATGTGGATGAAAGAGGCAGAGCAGACTGTGCATCCGTTGATTTTGAGCAGTGTTTTTCATTATGAATTTGTTTTTATCCATCCATTTTCTGATGGAAACGGAAGAATGGCAAGGCTGTGGCATACTGCGATACTGTCGAATTGGAAGCCCATTTTCAGATATATCCCGATTGAGAGTCGAATAGAAGAATTTCAGGAGGAATACTACGAGGCGATAAGCAGGTGTCATGCAGAGGGCGAATCAACGATTTTTATTGAATTCATGCTCGCGCAGATTGATAAAATTTTAGACGAAGTTTCTGTGCAAATCCACGAGGACGACGAAAGGCATACCGAATATGTCAAGAAATTGCTCGCTGTAATGGAATATGATACACCGTATACAAGCAAAGCGTTAATGCAGAAGCTGGGGCTCAAGTCAAAAGAAACCTTTCGCAGGAACTATCTGCACCCCGCGGAGGAGCTCAATCTTATTAAAATGACTATCCCGGACAAACCAAGCAGCAGGAACCAAAGGTATGTGAGGGTGTAGCTTTTGGTGCATTCAAACCGTCTCTACGCAGCGTCGATTGCAGGCGCGGGCACGGAATGCTCGTGTGGTACAGCACGCAGCAGGGGCTGTTTTATCAGCTCAAATAAAACTGTGTCAGCAGCGTCGCAAAGAGCGGTATCGTGCCTACGGACAGAAGCGTCGTAATTGCAATGAGTTTCGCTGCGGTAAGAGAGCCTTTGCCCTCCATCGCACAAACCGGGGCAGTCGCGACAGCCGACGGAAAGACAGCGGCGAAAATGAGTGCAGTCTTGACATAAGCCGAGAGCGGCAGCCAGTTTACACATAAGAAAACAAGAACGGGAAGAAGAAGCATTTTTACAAGTGAAAACGCGAGAATCTTGCCGTTTTTTATAATTGACAAAAGATCGCTTTCCGAAAGCTGAATGCCGACAAGCAGCATGGAAAGCGGAATCGTGGCGTCGCCAAGAGTTTTGACGGACTCAAAGAGCGTCGTCGGAAGATGCAGCCCGCAAAAGAGCATGATAAGTGCAATGAGACTTGCGACGGCATTCGGATTTGCAAACGATTTAAAAAAAGCCTTCAGGCGATTTTGCTCAGAGGAAACGGATGCTGTTTCGGAATGCTTTTCGCCGATTTTAATCATGGACGGACCGGCCGAATACAGATAAACGGTCAGTACGACATTGTGCATTACAATCAGGTAGAAGATATCCTGCCCGAAAAGAGCAAGAGTCACCGGAAAACCCATAAAGCCCGTGTTTACGGAACCGAAGGAATATGCCCAGACACCGACTTCTGAGTCGGGCCGAATGCGAAGAATATATTTCGAAAACAGAAAGCCCACAATTCCGGCCAAAACGAAAAATAAAGCAGCACCAACAAGCGTTTGAATCGTCGCAGTGAAAGTGTCGTCCGTCAGTTCTTTTGATGTTATGGAAGAGAGAATCATGCACGGAGTGATTATTTGTATCAGAAGAATGTTGAGCGTTTTGTCGGCTCCGGCAGGGAGAACTTTGATTTTGCCCACAAAGTATCCCGCAGCGATGAGTAAAAATATTGCCAAAACTTTATTGATAACCAAAACCATGTGTATTATGCCTTCCAATCTGAAAAAAATAGCAGCACCGCAGGTGCATATTGTCGATTATAGCACTGTTTACGCAAAAAGTCTTGATTTTTTTAAAAAATACTGTATAATTATCATTGTAATTCGGTTTAGAAATACTAAACTTAAAGTTTATTATAACGAAACGGAGAAAAATATGGATATCGGACCGAAAATTAAACAATTGCGAATGCTGAACGGTTTGACGCAGGAGGAACTGGCAGACAGAAGCGAGCTTTCGAAAGGCTTTATTTCCCAGCTCGAAAACGATGTCACCTCGCCTTCGATTGCGACGCTGGAGGATATTCTGCAGTGTCTGGGAACGACGCTGAGTGAGTTTTTTTCGGAAGAAGATTCTCATGTGCAGAAGGTTTTCGGACCGGAGGATTATTTTGAAAAGAAGGACGACGAACTCGGAAGCATGACCGAGTGGATTATTCCGAATGCACAGAAAAACATGATGGAACCGATCAGGCTTACACTGGCGGCCGGAGGGAGCACGTATCCCGACAATCCGCACGAAGGGGAGGAATTCGGATATGTCCTGAAAGGAGAAATTGTTATTACGATTGGCAAAGAACGCTTGAAAGCCAAGGCGGGGGAGTCGTTTTATTACACTCCCGACAAAAAGCACTACATTACTTCGAAGAAAGGAGCAGAAATTCTGTGGGTGAGCGTGCCGCCGAGTTTCTAAAGGAAAAATGGCTTTGATTGAACTGATTGACATTTCAAAATCTTATGACGGAGAGCTGGTGCTTGACGAATTCAATTTAAAGATTAAGGAAAACGAGTTTATTACGCTGCTTGGACCGTCGGGCTGCGGCAAGACAACGACGCTGCGGATTTTGGGAGGCTTTACGACCCCGGATACGGGCAAAGTTCTCTTTCAGGGAGAGGATATTACGAATCTGGCGGCGAATAAGAGACAGATTAATACGGTATTTCAGAAGTATGCGCTTTTTCCCCATATGAATATAGCCGAAAACATCGCCTTCGGACTGAAGATAAGCGGAAAAAGCCAGGAATACATAAACGATAAGATTAAATATGCACTCAAGCTTGTAAACCTCAGCGGTTATGAGAAGCGTTCAGTGGATTCACTTTCCGGCGGACAGCAGCAGAGAATCGCCATCGCAAGAGCGATTGTAAACGAGCCGAGAGTTTTACTGCTTGACGAGCCGCTTGGAGCACTTGACCTGAAGCTCAGACAGGAGATGCAGTACGAACTGATCCGCTTGAAGAACGAACTGGGCATTACGTTCCTTTATGTCACCCATGATCAGGAAGAAGCACTCACGATGTCGGACAAAGTCGTTGTCATGAACCAGGGGTACATTCAGCAGATGGGAACACCGGAGGAAATTTATAACGAGCCGGAAAATGCTTTTGTTGCGGACTTTATCGGCGACAGCAATATTATCGACGGCGTGATGATGGAAGACCGCGTGGTAAAAATCTGTGACCACATCTTCCCATGCATTGACGAAGGATTCGGAAGAAAGAAACCGGTTGACGTTGTAATCAGGCCGGAAGATATTATGATCGGAAAGCCGGGCTGCGGGATCATGGACGGCATTGTGACATCGAATGTCTTTATCGGTGTTCATTACGAAATGTGCATCGAGGCCGGCGGGTTTGAATGGCTTGCACAAAACACAACGAGCTACCCGGTGGGAGAAAAGGTTTCCATCAGCGTGACTCCTGAAAACATACAGATTATGAATAAACCACAGTCAGAGGACGAAGAAGCGATTACATTGGAGGATTTTGAATGACAAAGAGATTTTTTTCCGCGCCGTTCATGGCCTTTATGTTATGCGGAACGTTGATTCCCGCATGTGTAATCGCCTATTACGGCATGACGGACAGAAGCGGAGCGTTTACATTGGCGAACCTTGTTGCAATCGCAAACGGGGAACATGCCAAGGCTCTTGGGCTCTCCCTGCTTCTGGCCTTTGCGAGCACGGTTATCTGCCTGCTCCTTGCTTTTCCGCTGGGACTTGCGTTAAAAGACAGCAAACTCGGCAAGAAGGGCTTCATGGTATTTGTGTTCATCCTGCCTATGTGGATGAATTTCCTGCTCCGGACGATGGCATGGCAGGTGCTGCTTGAGAAGAACGGCATTATAAACGGGATGCTGGCGAGCATCGGCCTTCCGGCACTCAACATAATCAACACGCCCGCAGCGGTAATACTCGGCATGGTCTATGACTATCTGCCATTTATGATACTGCCGATTTACAATGCACTCATCAAAATAGACAATAATCTGATTGAGGCGGCATACGACCTCGGCGCAAGCAAATCACTTGTTTTCCGCAAGGTCATCGTACCGCTTTCGGTGCCGGGAATCGTCAGCGGTGTGACGATGGTTTTCGTGCCGTCGCTTACGACCTTTGCAATCTCGAATATGCTCGGAGGCGGCAAGGTAAACCTTATCGGAAATATCATTGAGCAGGAGTTTACCGCAAGTTCCAACTGGAATCTAGGCTCGGGACTTTCCCTTGTTATGATGATTTTTATCGTAATCAGCATGGCATTTATCGAAAAATTTGACAGAAACGGGGAGGGCAATATGATATGAAAAAATTTCTCAAAATGTTTTACCTTGTCCTCATCGTTGTGTTTCTGTACCTTCCGATTGGCACACTGATGGTTTTGTCGTTCAACTCCGGAAAGAGCATGAACGCATGGCAGGGATTTTCCACCAAGTGGTACGGCGAAATGCTTCGGAATCAGGAAATCATGGAGGCACTCGGCAATACGCTTACGATAGCGCTTTGGGCATCGGTAATCGCCACTCTGGCCGGAGTACTGGCTTGCATCGGACTGAATGCCATGAGTGAGCGGAAACGTTCGTTTTACATGGGGATGAACAACATCCCGCTTCTGAATGCGGATATCGTTACCGGAATCTCGATTATGATGAGTTTCCTGATGTTCGGAATCAGCCTGAGCTACGGTACGGTGCTTTTTGCACACATCACTTTCTGTATCCCATATGTGATCTTGTCGGTAATGCCGAAGTTCAAACAGCTCGAGAATCACACCTACGAGGCGGCTCTCGATCTTGGTGCAACGCCGATATATGCGTTTTTTAAGGTGGTGCTTCCGGATATTATGCCGGGAATCGTTTCGGGCTTCCTGCTTTCCTTTACAATGTCGGTTGACGATTTTGTAATCACGCATTTTACGAGGGGCGCGGGGATAAACACGCTGTCCACCCTCATTTACAGCCAGGTAAAAATCGGTGTAAGGCCGACGCTCTATGCGCTTTCGACCGTTATTTTCATTACGGTTCTGCTGGTTCTTGTTATCGTGAACTTCCTGTCGGGAAGCAGACGCGGGAAAGGTGATTACTATTCTCATAAGGGCGGAATCACCACAAAAAAAGCGATTGTGCTTGCACTTGTTTTCCTTGTGTGCGTTCTCGGACTCAACCGATATGCAGGTTCCCTTGTGGGCGCGCAGGATCAAGGACAGGTTTACGTATACTGTTTCGGTGATTATATTGACCCGGAACTTGTTGATAAGTTTGAAGAGGAAACCGGATATGAGGTGATCATTGACTATTTCGACACAAACGAGGAAATGTATCCGGTAATCAAAAACTCAACGGCGGAATATGATGTCGTCTGCGCGTCGGACTACATGATCGATAAGATGCGTAAGGAAGGTCTTCTTGCGGAAATTAATTTCGAGAATGTACCGAATATTGAGAATCTGACCGATAATGTCAAATCGTTTATCAATGATTTCGACCCGGGTATGAAGTACAGCGTACCGCACACATGGGGAACCTACGGCATTATCTATAATGTGGATGCGGTCCACGGTGAGATAAACAGCTGGAAGCAGCTTTGGTCCGACGAGTATGCGGGTGAGGTTATCATGCCGAACTCCATCAGAGAGGCATTCATGGTTTCCGGAAAAATTCTCGGATATTCCATGAACACGACGGATGAAAACGAGCTGAAAGAGATCACGGATCTTCTCATAGAGCAGAAACCGAAAGTTTACAGCTACGCAAACGACAATGCGAGAGACCTTATGATCGGCGACTCCGCAACGCTTGCGGTCATTACTTCCGGGGATGTCATCTATGCGATGGATGAAAACGACAGACTCGATTATGTGGTTCCTGACGAGGGTTCCGAAGTTTGGACGGACTGTTGGGCAATTCCGCGTGCGGTAAATCATAAAAAGGCTGCGGAAGACTGGATTAACTTTATGCTGCGAGGCGATATTGCAAGAATCAATTTTGAGTATCTTACATACGGGATACCAAACAAGGAAATTCTCGACCTTACTGACAATCCGATTCTCAATCCGTCGGATGAGATCCTGGCACGATGTGAGACGCTTGCAAACCTCGGGCACGAAGCCGATGACCTGTATAGCAAATATTGGAAGGCGTTTAAGGCGAAATAAATATAAAATATCCCGAAAAAAGTAGAAATAACGGGTCAAAAATGATAAAATAAAAGGGTGCTTTCTGAGCAGCATAACTCGGAATAAGCCCTTTTATTGCTTTTTGCAAGAAAACGCAAGGGGCAAAGGAGATTGTTTATGGAAAAAAAGAAGAAAAGAGGAGACCGGAGGGACGGCACATGGATTCGCGATGTGGACGCAATGCATGTGATTATGCCGTACTTGTATCCAAACAGAGCCGACAACGAAGCTTTTATACAAGAAAACATAGAACTTGAAAAAATCGAAAAGTATATTGCAGCCAAGAATGCAGCATTGCCTGAAGAGGAAGAAGAATACAAACTTTTTCATGTTTTGCTTGCGGCATTGGTTAAAACCATTACTCTCAGACCGAAAATGAACCGCTTTATTAAAGGCGGCAGAATGTATCAGCGAGATTTTCTTGCCCTTGCGTTTGTCGTTAAGAAAAAATTCAGCGATAACGGGGCGGAGGCACTTGCCTTCATGAAGTTTGACGAAAATACCACGATTGATGATGTGCACAGGAAGATTTCGGCGGAGATCAACGAATGCAGAAGCGATAAGGCAGACAATTCGACGGATAAGATGGACATGCTCAAGAAACTTCCGCGCTTTGTGCTTCGGCTTGTAATGTGGATTCTTCACAAGCTGGATGAGTGTGGTAAGGTTCCGTATTCTCTGATAAAAACGGATCCGAACCATGCCACATGTTTTATAACAAACCTAGGTTCCATCGGGCTTAAATCAGGATATCATCACCTGAGCAACTGGGGGACGAATTCCCTTTTCATCGTTTTGGGACAAAAGAAAAAGAGTCCGGTTTACGATGAGGACGGAACCATGTCGATGAAAGACATCCTGCCGATTGGCATCACCCTCGATGAGAGAATTGCTGACGGATACTATTATTCCAAAACGGTTAAGCTGCTGAAATACCTGCTCGCAAACCCGGAGCTACTCGAAACGGCAGCAAAGGAGGAAGTTGATTATGAAAGAAGTTAAACTGAAGAGACCGTGTGAAATTCATGAAGTCAAGACACCTTGGATTGATCATCTTGAAGGTGTTCCGGCGCATTTGAATTATTTCCAAGGGTCGATGTACGACAAGCTTGCGGAGATTGCAACAAATTACCCGGATTACATTGCCTACGACTTTATGGGCGGTAAAGTGAAATACAGAGATTTTATCAACAAAGTAGACGAATGTGCAAGGGCACTTGCAGCAATCGGAGTGAAAGAAGGCGAAAGCGTTACCATATGTATGCCGAACGCACCGCAGGCTGTTATCATGTTTTATGCCGTAAATAAGATAGGAGCGATTGCGAACATGGTGCACCCGCTTTCAGGCGAGAAGGAAATCGAATTCTGCCTCAAGCAGGCATCCAGTGTTGTCTGCCTGACACTCGACCAGTTCTACGGCAAGTTTGAGAACATCCGCGGCAATGTGCCGCTCAGAAGCTTGATTCTCACAAGTATAAAGGATGTGCTGAGCCCTGTGAAGAGAAAAGGATACTATCTTGCGGAGGGCCGCAAAATAAAGAAAGTTCCGGAAAATGCCGAAATCGTATGGTGGGAAAAATTCTTACGGGACGGAAACAATTATCACGGACCGTTCCATGCGGTGAAAACCGCGCAGGATCCGGCGGCGATACTCTACAGCGGCGGAACTACGGGAACCATGAAGGGGATTCTGCTTTCGAACCTCAACTTCAATGCGCTCGGACAGCAGATTATCGCAACGAATCCAATGTTTAAACCGGGCGATAAAATGCTTGCGGTTATGCCGATTTTCCACGGTTTCGGACTTGGCGTATGCATTCACTCCATGCTTTCCAGCGGTGGCAGATGCTTACTGATACCGCGTTTCAATCCGGAAAGCTATGCGAAGCTTCTCAAGAAGCATAACCCGAATTTCATTGCCGGAGTGCCGACCCTTTACGAAGCACTGCTTCGGCTTAAAACCCTGAATCGTGTTGACTTATCCTGCTTGAAAGGCGTTTTCAGCGGTGGAGATTCCCTCTCGATTGAACTGAAAAAGCGTTTTGACACCTTCCTTGAGCAGCACAATGCCAGCATCCATGTGAGAGAAGGCTACGGCACAACGGAATGCGTAACGGCAAGCTGCCTGACGCCAATCCATACGGCGAAAGAAGGAAGCATAGGACTGCCGTTCCCGGACACTTATTACAAGATTGTGAAACCGGGCACGGAAGAGGAAGTTCCTTACGGTGAAGAAGGCGAGATTTGTCTTTCCGGTCCGACCGTAATGATGGAATACATTAATAACCCGAAGGAAACGGCGGACACGCTCAGAAAGCATGCGGACGGCCTCACATGGGTTCATACCGGCGATTTGGGCATCATGGACGACGAAGGCTTCATATATTTCAAACAAAGAATTAAGAGAATGATAATCACCAGCGGATACAATGTTTACCCGTCACAGATTGAGAATGCTTTGGATGCACATGAGCTCGTACATATGAGCTGCGTAATCGGTGTTCCGGATCCGCTTAAAATGCAGAAGGTCGTGGCATACGTTGTTCTTAAGCCGGGTGTAAAAGTTTCGGAAGATGAGGCACGGGAAATTCTGCTTGAATATTGTGAAAAGCATATGGCGAAGTATGCTTTGCCAAGAGAAATTCGTTTCCGCGATGCACTGCCTAAGACTTTGGTGGGAAAGGTAGCATATCGCGTTTTGGAAGAAGAAGAAAAAGCAAAGGGGGAAAATACAGAAAAATGATAAAAAGGGGTAAGAAGAAGATTATTTCGGTGATTCTCACCGCAGCACTTGTATTTACAACAGTATTTGGGGCAGGTTTTGCCTATGCCGGCAGCAGCGTTTCCGGTTTTACGGGGACAACCTACACGCATAACAGCCGGTTTAATGACAGAATATTGATTCATGGGGTGGATGTGTCGACTTATCAGAACGGCATCGACTGGAACGATGCAAAAGCGGCCGGTGTTGATTTTGCAATTATCAGAATCGGATTCCGCGGATACGGAGAAGCAGGCAGGATGCAGCCCGACGACTGGTTCGTAAGAAACATTGAAGCCGCAAAGGCGGCCGGCGTGATGGTGGGAGTCTATTTCTTCTCGCAGGCTTTGAATACATTTGAAGCCCGGGCAGAAGCTGATTATACGCTCGAACTTCTCGGAGATTACGAACTGGATCTTCCGATTTTCATGGATTATGAATTCTCGCCGGTTTCATCGGGTAGATTCACAAGCGGCACGATTACGAAGATTCAGGCAACTGCAAATGTCAGGGCGTTTTGCGAATATATCGAAGCAAACGGCCATCGGGCGGGACTTTATGCAAATCTCAATTTCTTAAACAAGACCGTTGACGGCGAAGCGCTTGGCCGGGAATATCCGATTTGGGTGGCACAGTATTACAAAACATGCAATTACGATTATGACTATGATTATTGGCAGTACAGTTCCGGAGGCAGTGTAAACGGCATCGGCGGAAGGGCCGATGTCAACTTCTTGTATCTTCCGAAGGAATCAAAGCGTGTTTCGGATAAATCTCTGGCGGATTGTGAAGCGTTTTTAACCGGTGCTTCAAATTATCAATATTCCGCAGGCATGGCATTCACACCGGGTGTTTCGGTAACCCACAACGGTGTAAGCCTTACCGAGGGCGTTGATTATAATGTACGCCATGTCGGCAACGGTTCTGCAGGAACGGCATACGCGATGATTATCGGAAGGGGCATGTATACGGATTATAAACTGGTGCCGTTCCATATCGAGCCGAGCCGTGACCTTTCGGGGATAACGATTAAGAAGCCGAAAGATCGTAAATATACCGGAAGCGTCACAAAACCTTCGTACATAACCGTAACGGATGCATCGGGTCGTAAGCTGATAGAGAATCTGGACTACACCTACACGGTTGCAAACGCGGTCGAAGTCGGTCAGGCAGATCTTATCGTTTCGTTTATGGGAAATCTTCAGGGGACAAAAACCGTGAAGTACAATATTGTCAAAGCGACGCAGTCGATTACGGTGACAGATGCGAGAACGAGCATAAACTTATCGGCAGGAGCCTACAAGCTCGGTGCAAGCGCAAAATATGCAGATGCGAAGCTGACCTATTCTTCCGGCAATCCGTCTGTCGCATCGGTTTCATCGAGCGGGACGGTAACACCGAAGGCAGCCGGAACCACGACGCTGACGATTAATGCGGCGGCAACTTCCGAGTACGGGACAGCAACGAAAACAATCGCGCTGACGGTCGTGGACGATAAGAAAGACGAGCCGACACCAACACCTGAGCCTGAGCAGCCGTCTAAACCGGACAATCCGGGTGACAACACGGGTGGCTCGGACGATGATGCGAATGCAGCAAAGAATGCGCGAATCAAAGCCGGTGTAGAGCGCACGAAGGTTGTCCTGCTCAAGGCACCTGAGGTGAGCAGAAAGCGCATAAAACTGACCTGGAAGAAGTCCAATTCAGGATACCGCGTGGATTCTTATCAGATTTGGCGTTCGACGAAAAAATCTTCGGGCTATACGAAAATCTTCACGAGCACGAGTGCGTCACATAAGTATTATGTGAATACGAAGGGACTCGAACCGGGCAAAACTTACTGGTATAAAGTCCGTGGCATGCGCAGGGTGGACGGCAAGCTTGTATACACGCCGTTTACAAAGATTTGCGTAACCACAAAGAAATAGAAATAAGAAGGGAGCATATCATAGCGACATGCTCCTTTTTGATTGCTTTTCGTATGAATCGCTTATATGAATTTGGCGAGGCGGGCACGGGTGCGCTCTTCACCGAGAATCTGCTGGATTTCCCATACATCCGGAGACTGCCGGCGGCCCATGAGTGCCACACGGATCACCGTGCTGACATGGCCGACGTGGCCCTTGTACTGATCCGGATTCTTCTTGAAATCCTTTGGCTTTACTGCATAGCCGAGCTCTGCGGTAATTTCGCGGATTTTGCCGAACCAGGTTTCCTGATCGTCCGCGTGGTTGTAGGTTTCCAGATATTTGGAAAGGATTACAGGCACGTCTCCTGCGGCTTCCTGCGGGAATTCGTCCTCAATTTCGAACATGTCATCAAAGAAATAGCTGATATTCTTAATGATCTGCTGTGCGTAAATGTGGTCCTTACGCGGATTTCTTTCTTCGTGGCGGCCGATGTCAAGGATTTTTTCGAGGTATGCTCTGTCCTCAAAAATCGGAGCCAGCTCAGGCTTGAATTCGTCCGACCAAGCCTTGAGGAAGTCGAAAAGCTCTTCAGCAGGGATTTTGAGCAGAACATCTTTGCTGATGTCATTGAGCTTATTGAGGTCGAAAAGCGCGCCGGAGTTGCTCATCTTCTCTGTGGTAAATTCAAACTCGTCGATGTCCGCATCCGGATTTGCGATGCGCCACTCTTCAAAATTCGAGTTGAGAATCGTCAGCAGATATTCGCGTACGGCTGCCGGATGGTAGCCTTCATTTCTATAGTAGTCGAGCGAGAGCTCAGGGTCTTTTCTCTTGGAAAGTTTTCTCTTATTGCCCTCCTCGTCGAGTTTCATAAGCTGTGCGGTGTGGCAGTATACAGGCGGCTCCCAGCCGAGCTTGTCGAAGAGCTCCACATGAATCGGAAGCGACGGAATCCATTCTGCGCCTCTCACAACATGGGTTGTCCGCATCAGATGGTCGTCCACAACATGTGCAAAATGATAGGTCGGGATTCCGGTTGCCTTGAGCAGAACCGTATCCTGATCGTTCACCGGCATGTCAAGGGTTCCGCGGATTGCGTCTTCAACCCGGAAACGGCGGATCCGGTCTTCCGGCAGGCTCATGTCGCCGTCGGATTTCAGACGGATTACATAGGATTTTCCTGCTGCAAGATTGGCTTCGATTTCTTCCATCGTGAGGTTTCTGCTGAGCGCCCACTTGCCGTAAATTCCCGGATTTGCCTTCTCGGCTTCCTGTTTTGCGTGGATTTCCGCGATTTCTTCTTCGGTCAGGAAGCATGGATATGCATGACCTTCGGCAACGAGCTTCTTCGCAAAGCACCGGTAAATCTCGCCGCGGTGGCTCTGTGTGTAGTCGCCGTAGCTGCCGATGTCGCCTTCCATCGTTGCGCCCTCATCAAAATTGATGCCAAAGAATCTGAGGGAGTTGATAATCACTTCAACTGCGCCTTCTACATAACGCTTGTCATCGGTATCCTCGATTCTGAGAAAAAACCTGCCGCCGGACTGATGTGCCAGTCTCTCGTCAACAAAAGCGCCGTAAAGGTTTCCAAGATGAATGAAGCCTGTCGGGCTTGGTCCGAGTCTGGTTACTTTCGCGCCCTCAGGCAGCTCGCGCTTGGGATAGAGCTTTTCGTAATCGTCCGGGGTTTTGGTGATGTGCGGAAACAAAATCTCCGCAAGTTTTTCATAATTCATATTTATCCTCCGTATTATGGCGGGGCGGGCGGCACGCAGCCTGCACTGCCCGCCTTGTGTCCGCACCGCCTTCTTGTTCAATATTCCAACACTTTATTATATATGTAAAAGTATGAAATGGCAAGATTTTGGAAGAATAAACAAGGATAAATTTGCTGCGGCGGCAGAAAGCGGAAGACATCCCTGCGGGCTGTCCCGAAAGGAGAGAAAATGGAAACAAAAGGAAAAAACGAATTTGAGATATATCTTGATATTTTCAGAAGGGAGCTTCCGCTCGGCGAAAGCTTTGATTTGCTCGAGAGAAAACTTATAATCGGGGGACGGCGGGCTTCGGTGTTTTTTGTGGATGGGCTGCACGACTCCGATAAGGCTCTGCTGCTGTTCAAATTCCTGCTTGCCGTCCCTGCGGAATCCATGGAGGGAATCAAAAGCAGTCAGGAGTTTTTGGAACGGAACCTGCCGTTCATGGAAGCGGAGATAACGGAGCCGGCTGATGCGATTACCAAAATGTACACCGGATTGATTCCGCTCGTGGTAGAAGGGCTTGACAAAATCATTATTATGGATGCCAGACATTATCCGGCACGCGCTGTGGAAGAACCCGAAAAGGAAAAGACTTTGCGAGGTGCCAAGGACGGCTTTAACGAAACACTGATGACCAATATCGGGCTCATCCGCAGGCGAATCAGGGATAAGGCCCTGATTTTCAAGGCATATAATGTGGGAAGCGTGAGCAAGAGCGATGTGGCACTTGCCTATATGAAAGATCGTGCGGATATGGAATTCGTCCATCGCATGGAAAATGCGCTTTCAAAGATGAGCAGGAAGGCAAGTCCTTTTGGTGAGGACAGCAAAAAAGACACCGATGAGAGCAGCACTTCCAACGCCACAAAGAGCGCACTCACCGTATCCGATCAGAGCATGCTCGAAAAATTGCTGCGGGAATTTGACGCAGGGTCAGGCATAAATCCGTTCCCGAGGGTCAGATATTCCCAGCGTCCGGATGTAATTGCAGCACATATTAATGAAGGAAAGGTTGCCATCATCGTTGACAATACCCCGACGGTGATGCTCATACCGACCGGAATTTTTGAATTTTTTCAGGATGTGGATGACTATTATTTTCCTTTGCTCACAGGTAACTATTTCAGATTCATTAAACTGCTGAATTTTTTTGTAATTCTTTTTCTGACGCCTGTGTATTATCTTATGGCGGAGTACGAAGAGTTTACACCGCGTGTTTTGAGTTTTTTTGTGCCGGCGGAAGATTTTGCGATTCCGATCTTCTGGCAGTTCATCCTGCTTGAAATTGCAGTGGACGGTCTGAAACTTGCATCGCTGAATACACCGAGTTCACTCGGAGCATCGCTTTCTGTCATAGGAGCATTGATTCTAGGCGAATTCAGTATCGAATCGGGCTGGTTCATTCCGCAGACGATATTATGCATGGCGGTCGTGGCACTTGCAGCGTTTACACAGCCGAGCATAGAATTCTCGTACGCAATGAAATTCTGCCGGGTCTTTATGCTGGTTGGAGCATTTTTCTTCGGAGCAGCCGGGCTTATAGTGACATCTTTTGTTGTCGTTGTGCTTATGGCATCGACCAAAACCCTCACAGGAAGCTCTTACCTCTATCCGCTCATTCCGTTTGACGGAAAAACTTTAAAAAGGTTGATTTTTCGTACTCAAAAATGATATAATGCTTAGATAATATTGCGGACAGGAATGTCCGGCAGCCTATCAGATAGGGGGACAATATGGCAAGACTTTTGAAAAAAATACCGAATTTCAAGCTTCCGAAATACCGCATGGGCGAGATTGGGGAGCTGGAGGAACTTCAGCACGAATACGCAAAAAGACATAAAGAACTTATCAGAAACAGCCTCGAAAGTGACATCCCGAGAAGTGCCTGCTATCCGGGGACACATTTTAGTACCGTAAAAGAAATTTTTGAAAATTCAACGACGAAATACGCAGAGCGGCCTTTTGTGCTCGAAACTTTTAACAAGAAAAAAGGTTTTGAAACCATCACATACGGCGAGTTCAGAGACGATGCCGTGAACTTCGGCACTGCGCTTACGCGGGTTTTGAAAATCAAACAAACCGATAAAGTCATTATAATCGGTGAGACCACTTATGAATGGTATGTGGCATACATGGCATTGCTTCTGGGGGCCGGCATTGCGGTACCTGTTGACAAGGAACTTCCGGAAAACGAACTTGAGAACCTCATAAAACGTTCCGGGGCTGTTGCTATTGTTCACACACCGAAGAAAAAAGATTTTGTTAAAAAGGCGGCTTCGCATTGCGGGAATGTAAACTATACAATTGAGATGTACAGCCAGGAAGCTCCGACTAAGGAAAAAGAAGGCAAGGAAAAGCAGGGAAAGGCACATTTCACAACTGTGGGATTCGATTTCCTCACGGAAGAAGGGAAAGTGTTTACTGACCTTGGGGATAACAGCCTCATGGAAAAACAAATCGATCCGGATGCCTTTGCGTTGCTGATTTTTACCAGCGGAACGACTTCCGCGGCAAAGGGCGTAATGATATGCAACCGCAATTTGGCGGCAAACATAAACGGAATCACGCCTTATGTATATTTGACCCCGGAGGACAGACTTTTCTCGGTTCTGCCGCTGCATCACACATATGAATCGACCATCGGTTTCATCTATCCGATGGCAAGCGGTGCGTCCATTGCGGTCTGTCAGGGATTGAAACATCTGGCATCCGACATGCAGGCTACACAGCCGACGGCAATTCTTGCAGTGCCCCTTCTGATAGAAGCACTCTACAAGAAAATCATGAAAAACATTGAAAAGAGCAAGAAAGGCTCTGTTGTAAAATCAATGATGAGGCTTACAAACGGTCTCCGTAACGTGGGCATCAATGTGAAACGGAAAGTATTTAAGGACATATACGCAGGGCTTGGCGGCAATCTTCGCATTATTGTTTCTGCTGCTGCACCGCTTGATCCTAAGATAGGCAAGTGGTTTGAAGACATCGGCGTTACGTTCCTTCAGGGCTATGGCTTGACGGAAACCGCCCCGATTGCGGCACTTACGCCGGACTTCGATACCAGAGTGGGGGCTGCCGGCAAGGCGGTATTTGGAGATGAAATTCGCATATCGAATCCGAACGAACGCGGAGAGGGCGAAGTTTTGATCAAGGGCCAAACCGTAATGCTGGGATATTATGAAGACCCGGAAACGACTGCGGAAGTTATGAAGGACGGCTGGTTCAATTCGGGAGATATCGGTTTTCTCGACGAGGACGGTTTCCTATACATCACCGGCCGCAGTAAAAATGTAATCGTCACGCAGAACGGCAAAAACATCTATCCTGAGGAAATTGAGACATTGCTTTCGGATGTTCCCGAAATTGCAGAGTGCATGGTATACGGCAAAGAGGTTTCCGGTGAAAAGGAACTTATCATAACGGCTCGTGTGATTCCGGATATGGCTGCAATCGAGGAAATTCACGGTGCTTCCCGCAAAGACCCGGGCAAGCCTTTCACCGAGGAGGAAATTTACAAGATTATTTGGAGCCAGATCAAGCTCGTGAACCGCAAACTGACGAACTATAAGTGCATCAAAAAGCTTGAAATCAAAGAGGATGCTTTCGAGAAGACAAGCACAATGAAAATTAAGCGTTACGCAGAGCTTCAAAAAGACTGCGGAGAAGGCAATCCGGAGGGCAAAGCATAAAACTTTTCTATTTTTGCCCTTTACAAAGCGTAAAATTTTTTGTATAATAACAAGGTACGAAATGCAAGGTATATGTGAACAATACATTTCCCTGCATTTCGATATGCGCCATTAGCTCAATTGGATAGAGTCGCGCACTACGAATGCGAAGGTTGGGGGTTCGAGTCCCTCATGGCGCACCAAATCAAAGGGGCTGTCGCATTAACGGAAAATAACCGTTAGGGC
>ULVD01042338.1_pt1 | contig 25323 bp, 9 predicted proteins | sample 1959101 | NCBI WGS metagenome assembly ULVD01 (sample SAMEA4835777, study PRJEB28245) | human gut metagenome | biome: gut microbiome; material: fecal sample | place: Denmark | collected 2008
AAATATAACTATTATATAAAAGGATGAAACATGAAAGACAGCAGCAAATATATTGTTCCAAAGGGAAGAAGACTTTGGTTCAAAATATATAAGGGTTTTTTGAAAATTTTTAAGCGAAAACCCGAGATAATCAATCTCAACGAAAAACTTGAAGACAAAGCAATATATGTTTCCAATCACAGTGCAGCAAGCGGACCAATTGTTTTGGAGTTATATTTTCCAAAAGCATTCATTCCTTGGGGAACATATCAAATGTGCGGAAACTACAAGGAGCGTTGGAACTATTTGTATCACACATATTGCCAAGACAAAAAACACTTTAATAAATTTGTTTCTTTTTGGTATTCAACCATCGCAGCAGTTTTGACAAAACCTTTCTATTCTGGAATGCAACTCATTCCCACCTACCCAGACGCAAGAATGATTGGGACAATAAAGCGCAGCATCAAAATTTTGGACAGCAACAAAGCAGTGCTTCTTTTCCCAGAAGATTCATCAAAAGGATATATGGAGGTTCTAACTGAATATTTTGCGGGGTTCGTAACTCTCGCAAAAATGTATTACAAGAGAACTGGCATTGACGTCCCAATCTATCCAGTCTACTTTCATAACAAAGCAAAAAAACTCATTATTGGAAAACCTGAATACGTCCAACCCCTTCTTGCGAGCGGAATGAGCGAAAAAGAAATATCAATGATGCTCAAAGACCGCGCAAACGAACTTTGTGCAAAATATGTGTTTGGCGAAAACAAAAAAGAACTCAACTGAGTTCTTTTTATTTTTGCAATTTCAAATGGAAACCTGCGTCGAATTGGCTTGTTTTTGCATATGCGCAAAGGATTTCATAATCAGAAGAGTTTTCATCAAGTGAGCAAAATTTCATTAGGTCTGGTCTTTGTTTTATATCTTTGACAATTTTTGCAAAAGGCTCGAACAGCATGGCACTTTTTTTGCCGTTTGACGAAAACAGTCCATAATTTGCTGAGTTTAAATAATTTTTGAATTCATTTTCCCCATTTAAATTAGAATTGTATTCATAAAGGCCATTTTGAAAACTCAATTCTCCAAGTTGGAGTTGTTTAAAACATAAAACCACTTTCATACTCTACCCCCTTCTGAGTCCTTGTTGTTTTGTTTATCATATTTTTTGATTACACCCTCAATTGTTGGTCGCTCTCCCCATTCATCACCATAATCAACCCATTTGTTTTGTTGTTCATGGAATAAATCGTATACGCCCCATTCTTTGCTGTTTTTACCCGAATACTTTTTTTGAACCAAGGCAGCGTAAGGTTTTATTTCACGCCATCTTTCACTTCTTTCCTCTTCGATCAAATCCCTCATTTCATCTTTTTGGCATTCCGAAAATTGATGGCACAGGAGAGGAAAATCTTCAATTTTTGGTGTTTCATCAATTTTTTGAGATGTCCACTCGTCAATCTTTTTTCGATATTCTCTATCTTGCATAAAATAATCGTAAAAAGTTTTTGTTTCACCCTTTTGCTTTGCACATCGATATTGCAAATAAAAATTGTCATATCTCAAAAGTTTATTTTCACTAACATAGTCTTTGCGCCTGTGTGCTTCCACATTAAATTCAATTTTTTCGCGGATATTTTGGTTTGAAATTTTATCCAATGCTTCATTTATGGACTGAATGCCATCTTGCCACGTGTAAGAAATGAATTTTGCAATATCATCAGGAATCTTTGCATCATAAACCAATGAGAGTTCTTTTAGCGCTTCATCAATATTAATTTTTTGAATTTTTTCAAAAAGTTTAAATAATTCTTTATCTTTGGTGAGTTCACATGCAATGCCATTGACATAACTCAACAACTCTTCTCGTTCAAATGAATCGCAATATTTGTTCATTTGGAAAAGCATAATTGGAGGGGTTGGCAATTCATAACTTGGAAAACGTCGATAACCAAAGCATCTTCCATTGTCAAAAAGTGGCGCAAGTTTAACACATTTTTTTCCGTCTCTTTTATAAACCAAAAACTCTATATTGCTGTCATGCCTGTCGGTCTGACCTGAAACATAATCAAACAATGCTATTGCTTTGAGTTTTTCGTATACGCCAGCATCAAGAGCATACCCTTTTTGATCGCAAAAGAATTTTGCAGTTGCCAAAGTTGATGTTGGGTCGGTTACATGCAAAATAACATTTTTTTGTCTTTGTTCAAAAATTGTCATTTCAGCCAAAGAAATCGACTCAATGACATCTTTGTTTAGATATGATTTGATCAAGCATCCTTTGGTATCCATTTTCTCAATACTTGATTTTTTGCCTCCGAAATTAATGCAGTAATCAACCTTGGCACTGCCAAAAGACGATTCAACGCATTCAATGCCAAGTTTTTTGCACAAAATGCCAACCAAAACCTCGTTTATACTACGCATTTGACCACGTCTGCATGTATCTGAAAATTTTTCTTCTTCGTAATATTTGTATAGATATTTGTTGCCGTCAATATTAACCCAAAACTTGGGATCAACGCCAATTGAAACATTTTCTGCACTTTTTAAATATTTGTTTATATCCACAATTTTCTCCATGTTTAATTTACCACATATCGGTGCGATTTCAAAATCATTCTCTGCCCTGATCAATATCTGCTTTTGAGTTAAATTTGTTTTTCTTTTTTTTCGTATGCGGAAAATGCTTGTTCAATTGTTGGTTTTTGGCAGCATTCACATATAAGCCTATTATTTCTCTCTTCCAACATCATACTGCACATTTTTATTGGAATTTTGTCTTTTGTTTTTATATATTGCAATTGCCTGTTCAACGGTTGGCATTTTGCAATAATCTTGGCCATATTTTATCCAATTTAACTTTTTTAGGGTAAAAATTTGCCAAATGCGTTGATTTTCTGAATTACTTACATATAGTTGTGGATATTTTTCCTTCATATCATAGTGAATGTATCGTTGCATAAACTCGCGCCTTCTCTCTCGTTCGCAATCAATTTTAATTCGCATATCTCTTTTCAAATCATTTGAGAATGTTTGATTTAATAACGGATATTGACTTCTCTTTGGCAAGTCATCACTTTCAAGATTTTGCCACGCACGAAGTTTTTTGCGATATTCTTCATCTTGTTTGATATATTCAAAAAGCGAAACACAATTCCCGCATTCTTTTGCACAACGATAGTTGAGATATGAATCGAACGCGAGCAAATCGTTTCTCAATATATAGTCAAACCGTTCATAATTATTCAACTTGTCTTCAACCGTTCGCATAATTTTTGGGTCGCCGAGTTTTGTCAATGCAAGTTCAAGTTGTTCAATCCTTGTCTGCCATATATGTATAATAAAACTTCTTGCCTGCAAAGAAAGTTCTTCGCCAGACTTCTCAATCAAGTCGTTTATTTCTTGATTTATGTTGATTTTTTGCATTTTATTGAACAATTCTTTCAAATTTTTATTGTTCATTATTTCATAAGCAATGCCAAAAGCCGTTGACAAAAACTCATCAGATTTTGAATTTATTACGCAATTCATATTGAACAAACCTTGTGCATCTCGTGGAAGAACACGTCCTCTTTCCAAATCCACACTACCAAAACATCTGCCATTATCAAAAAGTGGGGCAAGTTTGAGATGTCTGTCTCCGTTTTTGACATAGGTTATTATTTCAATATTTTGTCCATGTCGATCCCCTTGCGCTGTCACATAATCAAAAAGAGCAATGGTTTTCAACTTGTCAGAAATGTCGTCATCAAGCACGCAACCTTTTTGTTTGGCATAATAACAAATTGCTTCACTCGCCGTTTGCGGATTATCAAGTTCATAATAATTCAACTTTTTGGAGTTGCAATAAAAATCTCCAATATCATCAAGTGATTGCGTCTCCGAGTTTTCTTCTTTGAGATATGAACGAACCAAACAACCTTTTGTTTGAGTGGATTTTTTGCTTTGGTCAAAACCATCAATCTCCGCCTGTGCAAACGAAACATCAACGCAGTCAATTCCGAGTTTTTTACACAAAATGCTAACAAGCACTTCATTAAAAATCCTCATTTCTTTTTTGGGACGATCAATTCGCAAATCTTTATCAAAAAATTTATACAAAAAATCTTCGCCACCAATTTTAATCCAAAATTTTGGCTCAATGCCTTGATGAGTATTTACTCTTGATTCTAAAAATTTCCTTATGTCTTGCGAACTTTTCGTCATTTGTGTTTCCATCTCTTTAAATCAACTACAATCCTTTTGCCAAGTCGTTTCTGATTTTATTAACCAAATCTGTTTTGTTGTTCATTTTTATCCATTCTTCATATTTTTTATTCGATTGTCTGCCCTCGATTTCAAAGTCGAAAATATATTTTTCAACAACGACATCATCATATTTTTTTGCTCGATCAATTCCAAAATCTGCAAGGGTTGGTTTTGTTAGCAAATCATCGCCATATGTCACCCAATCGCGCAGTCTTTCAGCAAAATCTCGCCGATCTTGAGAAATCTCATCAATGATTTCATTATCCGACTTAAACAGTTTTCCAAGTTGTTTATCTCTCAAGCGCTGCAAACACTCAAGTGCGAAATAATCAATAAAAAGTTCGCTCTGTTTATATTTTTTGATCTCACATTTGCGTTTGAATTGTTCTTCAATGATTTTTTCTTGATATTTATACTTTGAATCTCGATCACATCTTGGTTTGAGCAAAGAGAAACTATCAAGCGTTTTTAAGTCATCACTTTCAAGATTTTCCCACTTTTTTAGTTGCATTCGATAATCTTCATCTTGTTTGAGATAATCAGAAAGCGGATTTTTGCATCTTTTATTCAACTTGTCATAATAAAAGTTTATGTAAAAATCTGTTTGATACAAACTGTTTTTATGGATATATTCCGCACGCCTATTTCTTTCAATTTCAATTTTAATTTGGTCGCGAATTTCGGGGCTTTTATATTGCTCCATGGCATGTTTGATTTTTTCAATTTTATGCGCCCACGTTTCAACAACTTGTGCTTCGCGCAACACACTTATTCGTTCTCCAGTTTCTTCCATAAAGTCATGTAAAAAACGCCTGATATCAAACTTGGCCATTTTTTGAAACAGTGCATTCAATTCGGGATTATGAAAAAGTTCTTTTGCAATACCATATGCACAGCCACAAACCGAATCATCATTTTTGCATAAATTTTGGTCCATAACAAGAACGGCCCTTTGACCTGTCACGAAATTTTCTGTTTTTCTGTTCGCATCCAAAGCCTTTGATGACGCAAAACCAAAACATCTGCCATTATCAAACATCGGTGCAAGTCTCAAACAAAGTTGTCCATCATGTTTTGTGACCAAAAACTCAACATTTTTTTCATGTCTATCAACTTGAGCGGTGACATAGTCAAAAAGCGCCATCACCTTGAGGTCTTGCAAAACGCTTTCATCAATATCGCAATTTTTATCTTTCAAATAATTTTGCAAGTCTTCCAAAATATTTTGTGGCGTGCACTCTTTCATATAGTCATCATCAATTGTGTCCCATGCGTCATTTAGTTTGTTTGTGACTCTCATGAGCGGAATTGTTTCATATATGTCTTTTTCAATATATGATTTAACCAAGCAACCTTTTGTTTTTTTACCACCAACAGTTCCATACGCAAAACTTGCATCAACACATTTGATGCCAAGACTCTTGCATAAAGCACTAATAAACACTTCGCCGAATGTAATATCTTCAAAATCAGGATTGTACTTATATAAGTATTCTGTTTCGTCAATGGAAATCCAGAATTTTGGCTCAATTCCATCAAATATTTCTCGGCGAGATTTTAGCCTATTGGTTATATTATATGATTTATTAATCTTATACACATAATAAATATATCACATTATATTTTTTCGTCAAGTCACAAACTTTTGAAAATCGGACATAATAAGATTATGCAAACAGTTTGTGAAAATCCATTTTTTGTTGATAATGTCGAAAAGTTGAAATAATGTCCATATCTCGACAAAGATTTGTGTTGCGAAATATTTATTGTGGGCGGCGGGATCGACGGAGAAAATAATCTGGGGCGAATTAGGACGATTGGAAAAAGAAAACCACTTGCTCTTTTCAAGTTCTGGAGCAAATGGCATCATCAACGCTTTTTGTGGCGTTGAAATCATTGAAGATATTCTGTCAGGTCAAAAGCATCAATTTGAAGATATATTTTCGCCTCTTCGAGAAAAATGACTATTTCTGAATTTCTTTCAAAGGTTTGCACTTTTCAAGAAATTCTGTGATTTCAAACAAATTTTCACACTTTTCAATATAAAAATTCCAATATTTTGAGTTTTTGTAGTCAGCATCATCTGGATTTATGCAAAGTGTTCTTGCCCCAGAAAGATAGACTGTTTGGTCATTTGCGCCGTTTCCAACAAACAAGATGTCATCTCCAACAATGTTGTTTTCTTGCTTTATGACATCAACATATTTATGCTTGTCATCAAGGCAATCTTTTGTTTCCTTAAACCCGCAAAAAATCCCATTTTTGAAATTGAATTGATACCCCTCAATTCTTGTTATGAATTTTTTGAAAGGCTCAAGTTTGATGTCAATCAAATTTTTGACTCCCCCCGACACAACGTAAACTTTCACACCATTGTCATAAAAATGCTTTAATGTTTTTTCAAGACCTGGCATGAGTTCAATTTTTTCTGCCAAGCCATCAAGCAAACTTTTTGGCATCTTGAGTTCTTTATATCGCTCTTCAATGAGCCTCATCCAAGTTGGGTCATCAATCTCTCCACGTGCGAACATTCCATAAAATTTGTTGTCAGTCTCCTCATCATCAAGCGCCTTCCAAACTCTTACCCAACTGCAACTGCCTTCTCCACCGCGTGTGAGAGTTCCGTCAAAATCAAAAATAACCGCTTTTGTTTTCATAAGCACCTCAAAATCAATAATAGCATAAAACTTGTTATATCACAATAATCATTTTCACAACATAAAAAAATCTGCTAGAAAGCAGATTTTTTTAATTATTTTTTAGTTTTTGATGCAATTTTTATTATTTTTTCTTTTTTGCATCTTTCTTTTCTTGCATTTTTTTGATTTGTTCTGGAGATTTAACTTTCTTTCTTGTGATGATGAAATATGCAACAACTCCACCCAAAATCAAGATTGCAAGAACAAGGAGAATGATTCCAAGAACTTCGGTTGGGAATTCTTTGTCTGCGCCTTCTGCCGTGACCGCGAATTCTTTTACGAGTGTTGTGACATTGCCAGCTTCATCAGTGAGAGTGAATGTGACTTGATAGGTTCCAACTTCTGACAGATTGTATTCATAACCTTCAACTCTTGTTGAATTTGTGAATTTGTTTGAAATTTCTTCGCCTGTTGTTGTGTTTTTGACAACAATTTTGAGGTCATCAAAAAGGTTAATTCCTGTGTCAACATTATCCTTGACTGTGATTTTTGCTGGGTCAATAACAAGAATTGAGCCTGTTTTTCTGTCTGAGAAATCAATTGAAGAATCAAGTTCAAGTGTTGGTTTTTCTGTGTCGCCAACTTTAACAGCAAAACTCTTTGTTGCAGTGTTTCCAACTGTGTCAACAACTGTATATTTGATTGTATAAGTTCCGTCACGTCTGAATGTGTAGTTATAAGCTTCGTTTTCCGCATCTTGTGTGTCATAAGTTTTGTCAAGTTCGAGTGTTTTGTAAACTGATCCGTTGTAGAGAACTTCGATTTTTGATTTTGACCAATCAACATCGTTTACGCCGTTTGTTGAAACATTGACCCTTGGAATGCTCATTGAAGCATTTTTTTCAAGTTTTTCAAATTCTTTGAATTCATTTGCAATTGTTGGAGCAAGAGTGTTCACAACATCAATTGTGTAGAGTGCAGATTTTGTTTCAAGAGATCCGTCACGAACTGTGTATTGAATAACAAATTTTCCAGTTGTAAGTGGTCTGAACTTGCCAAGAATAATTGGTTCGTATTCGCCTTCTGCTGAAACAACTTCAACCGTGTAATCTGGGTCGTTAACTTCTTCGCCATCTCCATTTTTGATGCTTGGGATTGGAAGAGTGAGACTTTCGCCAAGTTCAAGAGTTTGAACGCTGTCATCAAAGATTGGTTTTACAATTGTTGGAGCGACTGTTGCACGAACTTCATTTGTTTTGAAGGTATAGAGGAATGTGTTTCCTGCAATGTCTGTGACAACATATGAAACTCGGTAATTTCCCGATTTTGATGCTTTGAATTTTGCGCCACTAACTTTGAGTCCGCCTGTGACTTTTTCAAGTTTTTTGCCAGAAACTGCAACAGATTTTCCGTCTTTGTCATAAACTTTGATAACAACTGAAAGATAATCAACTTTGTCGTCAGTGAATGTCATTGTTGGAAGTGCGATTTCGCTGAATTGATCATTGATATCGTTCATATCGTCATAATCTTCTGGTGTGCCAACAAGACTTGGAAGAGTTGTGTCTGTGATATCAACGACTTCAATTGTTTTTGTCATTGTGCCGATTGCACCGTCATCGTTTTTGGTTTCAACTCTGATTTCAAGAGCGCCCGCTTTTGTTGTTTTGATTGTATATTTGCCTGCTTCAAGTTCTGTGAGTTCTGTCCAATCAGTTTCACCCGCTTGCTTAAAGAAAGTTCTAACAACCATTCTGTCGTCATTGCTGTCTGTTGCTGTTGGTTTTTCAAATGAAATTTCTTCGCCAAGTTTAACTTGTTTTGGAAGAACGGTTCCAAAATCAATTTCTGGTGTTGAAGGAGTGTATGCATCAACAAGTTCCATTGTGTATGATTTTGTTGTGTCATTTTTTGAAGAGTCAATCGCGGTATAAGAAATTGTGTAAATTCCACTCTTGAATGCTTCTTCTTTTCCGTCAACATTGAGATTGTTGTCGTAATAGTTGAAAATAACATAGTTTGAAATGTTTGCTTTGTCAGCAAAAGTGTTTTCGTTGTAATTGAGAATCACTGGTTTTTTGCTGTCTTCGCTTCCGATTGTTCCTTGATCAAGTGTGTAGGTTTTAATTCTATAAATTTCTCTCTTATATGTGATTGCTTCACCAGAATTGTCTGTTGCATAAATTGCAGGAAGAACAATGTTTTCCAGACCAAATTTTGAAGGAACTGTGTGACTTTGGTCAACAACTTTCTCTCCTTCCAATTTGCCGTAGTAAACAACTGGATCTTTTGAATCTTTTACGTCTTTGATTGTGAATGAGAAACTTTCTGCCTCTGTTCCAAAAACGTTTTTAATTGTGTATTTAACAACATAATCACCTTTTTCAGTTGGTGTGAAAACGCCGTCTTTAAGCATTGAAGACTTGTCCACTCCGCCTTTTGTGATCGAAATTGTGTAGTATACATCAACCTTTTCGCCGGTTTCTTTGTTTGTTCCAGAAACTGTTGGCAGTTTTGTTTCAACACCCAAAACCGCTGTTGTTGGTTTTGTTGAATTAAATGAATAGTTCAATGTGTAGTCATTTTTATAGGTTGTGTTGACATTGAGTGAAAATTGTTTTTGTGCTGCAACTGTTCCACCAGCAAGAGTATATGTGTATGTGAAGATATATTCTCCCGTTTTGTCTGGCTTGAATGTGTTGTCTGCAGAAACCGTTGCTGTTGAGCCGCTTGGTTTTTGAACTGAAACAGCAACTGTTGCTCCGTCAACTTTTTTCTTTGTCTTGCTTGAAATAACCTCAGGCATTGGAAGAAGAATTGTTCCATCAAAACCTTTTTCCTTGATTTTGTCAGAAATTTCAATGTTCATTTCGCTTGGAATAATTCTGTTTGTGTTTTCTGGGAATTCAAAATAAAATCCGCTTTTTGTCACTTTGATAACTTTTTCTGAAAGCACATATTCGGTTGAGCCACTTGTCATGAAATAGATAACGCGATAATCTCCAACCATTGTTGGAACAAATCCGTCCGCGTCAAGCGTGACTTTTCTGTTTGATGGATCCAAAACTCGAACTTCGCAAGTTGCAGGTTTTGTCACTTTGATTTTGCCTTCATCCTCGCCAATGACATAATCAGTTGCAAAGCCTTGAATTTGAGCTTGTTCAACAGTTGTTGTATAGTCGTAAGCAGGGTCTGGTTCAGCATAGGCAACGTTTCCAAGTGTTGGCAAAACAAGTCCTGAAGCCAAAGTCATGCAGCCAAGTGCCATAAAAAATTTTGCTGTTTTTTTCATATATTTCTCCTGTCATGATTTTACATAACGCAAAGTTTTGGTTATGTAATATTGATACTAATAAATTCTATACAAAAGCCATTTCAATGTCAAACAAAACTTGACAATTTCCGCACGTGATTTTGTTCAACATTATTGTGTTTTGAATATTCAAATTTATCCTGACTTCTTTTGTCGAAAAAAAGCACCCACAAAACACCAACAGCAATAATTTCCGCATTGTCATTGTGCCATCGAGCACGAGTGGCTGCTTAATATTTTTTTATAACTTTTCAAGAGTTATGGCATTCTTTGCCTTAACTCTTCTTGTTGGCCAAACTGCATAAACAACAAAAGTGTGTCAAGTGTTCGAGTGCAACTGCACTCGAATTCATTTCACACTTGACATTAGTTTTGTGTTTATGCAAATAAAAAAGGTTTAAATGAGATTTCTCCCCAATGGTCGAGGCGTTGAAGCCTGAGGTCGAAATGACACGAACAAGGTCATAAAAAGAAAAAGGATTTGTCCCCAAATTTGACAAATCCTCTTTTTATGTCCGCAGTGAGTTGACCTCTTGCCCCACTCCGCCAAGGGCGCCGGGGTTTGGGGCTTGCGTCGCCCCAAAGGTTTTTTCGTTCTTTTTTGACTCCAAAAAAGAACACCAAAAGCAAAAAGAACACAAATTGACTTTGCTGCATATTATGCACTAGAACAAAAGAATTAATGGAGCACAAAAGATAAAATTACATAAATTCTTTTTTTCAAAATATATTTTGGAGGTACATATGGGATTCGGATTCGGTAACTTCGGCACAAACGGCTGCGGTGGATGCGACATTTGCTCACTCATCTTTTTGATGATGTTGCTCCAATGCTGCGGATGCGGCAACGGATTTGGCATGGAAGGTGGATGCGGCTGTGGAAACTTCCTCTGGCTCATTCTTCTTCTCAACTGCTGCTGCGGTGGCAACAAGCAACCAACCTGCTAAGAAATAAGCCACAAAAAAATCCCACGCACTGTGGGATTTTTTATTTTTTTGAGGCTCATTGTCCAAATTATGCACTTTGTTGATTGCTTTTTGTTGGATCAAAATGTTCAAATGTGACTTTGATTTCATTTCCGTTGAACAGCAATTTAACATTGACTGGGTCGGTTCCCTCTCCGATTCCCTTTGTATAAACAATTTCAACATTCATAGTTTTTCCAAGAAGTTCTGACGTATCAGAAATTGTATGGTCGCTAAGGCTGATTCCATTCACTTTGATTGTTATATCATTTGCATCTCTCAAAGATGTCGATTTTCCGTCAAGCCCAGTGAGAGTGATTTTGTCTGCCCAACTTGAATTTTTTGTTGTTTCTTCTTCGAGAGCAAGAGATGTAATAACCTCATCAACCGTTCCTGATATAAAGCTGAATGCCATTTTCCCATCGTTGAGAACAATTTTGTATCTTCCCTTAATAGCTTGCTCGTCTTTTGTTGTCTCGATATTAATCTCATATCTGTTCCCACTCAACTCTGAAACCCATTGTGCTGTGCCAAGAGGTTTTGCTTCACCTTTCTTCCACAATTCAAGTGTGTTTGCATTGAATCTATACGACCAATCAGTTTTTTCAGCATTTGCATATCTCACCCAATCAAGTTTGACTTTGATGTTTCCGTCTTGTGCTTCAAGCGGATCACCTGTTGTCACTTGATTGAATTTGTCAACAACTTTGTAGTTCCATTGCGCCCAGTAAATCAATGGACTAGTTTCACTATTATTGTCATGGTCATATTCCCAAACAACAAATATGCTCTCATAAAGTGTTTCATAACTTACTGTTTTTCCATCAGTTGCAACAATGTATTGGACGTTGTTGATTGTCACTTTCCCAGCATTGTCAATCTTTTTGGAAATCAAAAGTTGTGTTCCGTCAACCTTGTAGGTTATGCCCGTCACATCGTCAACAAATTGCCCGTCCGTGAGTGGAACAACCCTGTATCCGATTTTCAAAGTCTTGTTTGTTGAGTCAGTTGAGTCATATGTATATTTAATATTGTTGATCGTTGCCGTATCACTTGTCAATCCTGCTTTCAAACTCAAGACGCGTGTATTGCCGTCATATGAATAACTGCCTACAGCAAGCGTTCCGCCAGTCATTTTATCTGCAGGTTCGGAAGTCAATGTCGAAGACTCATCACCAAGAACTGTGTAATATTGTGGCGTCAAACTTGCTGGTGCAGAATCACCAGTGAGTTTTATTTCGGCACCCTTAAGAACCTCTGTTAACTTGTCGCCACGTCCGACATAGTCATAACTAATTTGTCCAGCAACTGTTTGTTTAACTTCTGGATAAATTCCAAACTTCAACAAAATTCCAATGTCAACATAATCCAACTTGTTACCGTTGCTATCTTTTATGGTGATTTTAAGTGTTGTGTTGAGTGATGAAGCAGAACCATATTGAGCATTTCCAATGTTATTGATTGTCTTGCCATCCACAATGTCTGTTCCGTCAATTGAGATGTTATATGCAAATGTATAGTGGTCTGTTGGATTTTCTCTTGACGCGTAATAGAGATTGTCTGACCCTTCAACTTTTAGAATTTTAAATGTCATTGTTGCATCAGGATTTTCATCACTTGAATTTTGGCTTGAATACAATTTGATTACATAGGTGTCGTAATATGATGTCGCATCTTTCTTTTTTGGTGTGAAAGCGCCTGTTGTTGAATCAATGCACTCTTCCAATGTTTCGCCATCACCCTCAACAACTTGCTTTTTGTAATTGCTGAAAGATTTAAGAATTTTGTCGTTATCTCCTGATTTTGCAATAAGTTTATAGACATCGTATGAAATTGGGGTTTTTCCATTATAAGGAATGTAATATGTCGAAACTTCGCTTTCGTCCACACTTGTTGTGTATGTGATAACAGAATCAAGTTGAACACCATAAACCTTGCCATCATTTCCAGTTGTCGCACGAAGTGAACTTGCATCGCCATAGTTGTCTGCAATGTTTGAAGATATTGTTGTAACTTCTCCATCTTTTGTTTTGGTTTCTTTTGCACCAGTGATTGTTGCTTCATAGAACGAAGCAAGTTGAATTGTCTCTTCTCCGCTTTTCTTGAACGAAATTGGGAATTGATTGTTTTCCCAATCAATTGTGCCACCTGTTGTGAAAGTTATGTCATTTGAAGAAATCACAACCTGTGTTTCAGCACCAACAACATATCTCAAATATTGATAATATCCATATTTATCTGAAATTTTGATTACAACGCGCTTTGCATTGAGTCTTGGAGGGTTGGCAATAGTGAGCGTCGCGGTGTTGCCTTGTTGTGTAATTTTTGCATTTAGTGCTTCATCGGTTCCATCAACAATTTCAAGTGTATATTCACCCTCGACAACATCGGCTGTCACGCCATTTCTTCGAATGGTGAAATCTGTGCCTTTTGCGTTGGAAATCAATTGATATGTTTCATTATTCTTGACTTGATTATAACTAATCAAACCATAAGCATATGGGTCATTTTCATAAATGGTTTCAGTCCTATAGTTGACAACGATTTCAATTGAAGGCAAAATTGTGATTCCAATGGTTTTAAATTCCGCATTTTTATAAGGTTTGAATTTAATTCTGAAATTCATGCCGCCTTCTGGCGCACCCAAAATGTTGATTGACTTCCCGTCTGCTGTGAATTTCACACCTTCATAGCCGTCTGCTGCACTGTCGGCAAAACCGAGATCAAATATTTCCGTGAGACTTTCTGTCGAGAAATATTTTGTAAGCCCAAAAGTTTCAATAATGTTGTATGCTTTGCCGGCATCAAGATAGTAGTAGTTGAGAAGTTCACTAGTATTTTCTGGGTCAAAAATTCCTTCGATTGTGTGGCTGTCAAGAGTTGGATTCATGACGAAATCCCAAACTCTCTTATATTTGTATTCTCCCGAAACACTTTGACCATTGTATTTGAAATTGACAATATGATACTCATCGTCTTTTTTTGTTTGCTCAACAACGAAGTCGACCATTGTCGAATCGTTTGCCGTAAAACTTTCATTATAGTCATCACTCAAAATCAAGTTGTTATACACAAATTGAAGTCTTGGAGAATTGTTTATAATATTATAATAAACAACTTTATATATTTTTGCATTTTCACCAGCATCAATTGTTATTTGTCCATTCTCGACAGAATAACTCTCCGAGCCGACAACAACCTTATATTGCTCACCATTTTTTGTCACTTCATATCTTGTTCCATCAATTTCAACATAGCCTCGAGCCGTGTTGAAAGGTGTCAAAGGATCTCCGCCATTGATTGGAAGAATCTCTGCACCATTTCCGTCAAGATGCGTTGGGTCTGTTGTGATGAGCGTTGAAATCACTGGATTTTTGCAAACTGTGAAAGTATATTGTGCAAATGTGTAAGTATAGTCCCCAATTGTTGCTTGAGCACTGATAACCACTTCTGCTTCAGACACTGTGACATCAGTCATATCAAAAGTGAATGTCCCTTCGCTTTCCCAACTGTTTGTCAGAATGTCGTTATTCTCTTTGTCCTTGCCTTTAATGATGTTTTGGTTCGACGAAGCAGTGTATGAGATGGTTGGATTTGAAACATAGACTGAAATGGTATATTTTGTTTCTTCTGTTGTAGTAACTGTGGCTGTCAAAACATTATTTGTCAAAGTCTTATTCTCTATAGATTTAACACTTTCTTCACCGATTTTTATTATTGTTAAGTCTATTCCCTCTCCTTCATAGGTTGCCACGCAAGGATAACTTATGGCTTCTTTTCCTTCTCCAACTGTTGCCGTTCCATAAGCATATTTTGTGACAGCCATTCTTGGCGCTTTGTCGCTTGAAATGTCGGATTTTGCATTAATATCAAACTCTCCTGCACCCGCATAGAAATATTCGGTTGTTTGACCGACTGCAACAAAGTTTCCATTTTCATCTTTGGTGCTAGTCGAAATTGTCGGATATGAAACCACTGCACCAACGCTTGGTTTGAGCGAGAGTGAATAATATGCAAATGCAACTTCTTTTGCGTCTGCTCCTTTTCCACGAAGAACAGAAAAACGTAATTTCACAACAGATTCAGATGTGATTTCTTTTCCAACAACCTTAAGTTCTCCAGTTTCTGCGAAATCAGTATCAACTATATCAATCAATTTGATGTTGCTTTCAACCTGATATTTATATGTGAACACAGGTGTGATCGTGATTGTGAGAACTTTGATTGTTGTTGGTTGTGGCTGTTCCCCCCCTTCGGCAGAAGACTCGCCACTTCCAGAATCACCTTCGTTTGTTGGAGTTGTTCCGCCCTCTGGTGAATTGCCATTCTCGCCAGTTGAACTGTTTTCTTCAGTTCTATCAACTATTTCTGCTGAAAATTTATATAAATCTGTGTTGAGTTCAAGGACAAAATTGCCGTCCACAGGATTTCCCTCTTTGTCGACAAGAGAAAATTTTCCATCAGCATCTTTCACAATTGTGAATTCTTGTTCTTCTGCTCCAGTAAATATGATCGAAATTATGTTTTGTCCGCTGTTTTCATCTTTTGTGATTTTGAAAACATTGCTTGAATATCCGTCCAATTTGCCAACCAAATAATACAAATATAAGTTGTCATAAAGCACTTGAAGCAAAGATCCATCATCTGTGTTTCCTTCATAATTTTTTATCTCAACAGGACTTTCTTCTGCATTAATCTCGAATATTTCACCAAGATTAACAATTTTTTCTTGTCCACCAGTTATCACACCGTCATCAAATGGAGTGTCTGGGCTTGTTATGCTTTCGTTTCCACCAATGATTGTGACGGCTGGATTTTGATTGAGATCAACAACAAATGTGTAATCTCCGCCCTCCTCTGATATTCCACTAACAGTAATTTTCAGTTGTGTGTTTGTTTTGCTCAAACCAACAATCTTAATTGATTTTCCGTTGATGATTGCTTGAATTGTTTTTCCGTTTTCATTCACGTATGAAGCACTATATTCCCATTTGTCAAAATTGAACATATCTTTTTCAATTTTATCTTTATAACCAACAACGTCGCCAGTTTTTTCAGCCTTATACGTTTTGCTGCCTTCCTCAATTTTTGAATTTGTTGGTTGCTCAACACGGTCTTTCAGCCCCTCGAAATAGTTGAATGCCACTTCGACCCCGTCAAATTTATAAACAGACTCTCCAGCACCACCAGTTGCTTCAAACTTAACGCCATAAAAAGCAAATTCAATTTTGCTTTCTTTATTTATCATGCTCAAAGCAATGTTTGTTCCATCCCATTCAAGCAAAAGTCCATTGCTGAACAAATATTTATTGCCATTCATAGCAGCATTTTGAGTTATGTAAATTATTTGGACATCACTTGCTTTTGTTGTCTTTATAACTTTGCCAGTGAGCGTCCACTCTTTTGATGTCTCATCTTGTTTGAGTGTTGCGCCATCCGACAACTTATAAGAATATGTTTTTGATTTGTCATTTTCGTCAGCGATCTCAACTGATCCACCTTGAGAAAGAGTTTTCTTTTGTTCATCTGTAAAAATGTCGATGTGTGAAATTTGTTCACTGAACTCTTTCGTCTCAAGCGTTGTTGTCAAACACACATTGCTGCCAATCACGCCAATCACAAAGTTGATTTTTGAACCATTGCTCTCAATCACACGACTCCAAGCATTTTCTGACCCCGTAGCCTCTTTCGCCTCTTCCGATGAAGTATAAATCATCCAATCATCCGCGGCTTGATCACCCACATAGTCTTCTAGATAGATATGGATATTTCCGATTGCATAACCATGTTGATAAATTGTGATTGTATTGAATGGATCTGCTTTGCTTGCAAGGCTTGCAGCGGTTGTGAGTTCAAATGGAGTCGAATCAAAATCTTTTGAATTTGTAATATCTTCTTTGGTCACTCCCCACCAATATTCAACAAGATCAAAGAGTGTGCCTTTTCCTTCTTCAAGTTCTTCTAATATTGCATCACTTTTCAAAGTCTTTGTTGTCGCCATTGGATAAACCCAAATTGGTTGTTCGGCTGTTCCAACATTAACAACTGACTCTATGTCTTGTTTTTCTTCTTGTTTTTCCCCTTTATCATCGAAATAGTTTACATAATCTTGCAAAGATGGGTTAATCTTTTGTAAATTGCCAGTTCCGTGAAGCGTTGATTTGTCATATTCTTGATTGACAATATAGAAAGTTCCCGTGTGCTTTGCTTGTGTTGTTGTCAAAGTGATGTTGATTTCTTTTTGTCCACCAAAATAATATTTGAACGAGCCATCTTCTTGTTTAACCGAACTTAATCCAGCGAATTCAACATCACAATCAGCAAGAAGTGCATCCCAATTTGCATATCCCAAAATTGTTTCTTTGCCAAACAATGCTGTTGCAAGAGCAAGATATCCTTTGTCGTTAATTTCAAGAGATTCAATCTCAAAACTGCTTGTTTGAGTTCCCAATTGTCTTGGCAAGTTCAAAATATATGACAATGTAACAGTTTGTTCTGTCGCACCCGCGATTGCAATTCCATTTTCGACAAATGCAACTGTTCCAGACGTTGTTGACAGTGAAATGATTGCACTTTTAAATTCTTCAAATGAAGCAAAGCCAAGATTCTCATAAACTGGTTGCAACTCTGTTTCACTTACAGTTTTTCCATATGTGGTTGGTTGTTCTTCGCCAGCATCTGGGCCTTTTGCTTCTTCAAGAAGTTCAACCGGCAAATCTCCGTTTGTTTGTTCTTCATAAACAAACTTTGCTGTGAAAGAATGTTTTTGTTGGGTTGTTTTTATCACTTCGCCATCGAGCGTCCAAACACCATCTTCACTTTTCTGAAGTCCGCCTTGTAAGGTGTAAACATATTTTTTACCTTCATCGCTTCCATCAATTTCTTCAAAACTTCCAACACTTGCAAGCGATTGAAGAATTTGTTCATCTGTGAAAATTCTGATGTCTGTGATAACTTCCGTGTCGACAACAAACCAGCAGTCATGTGTTTCACCAAGCGTAATTATGTCATTACACTTCTTACATTCTTGTTTGAAGACAAGTGTGACTGTTGAGCCAAATGCAACATTTGTGATATTGCCGTTCTCGTCAAATCCAACAGCGTTGTCGTCATTAATATTTTCACTCAAATCAATTGTCACGCTTTGTGCGTTAAGTGCGTTTTTCAAATCATTATAATCATTGAACACATTTTCGCCAAAGAAAGCATTTTTCCAATCTGAGTATTTTATTGTTGTTGTCAAAGATTTATCGCTGCTTGAATACCTGAGTTTTGCTTTAACTGTGACATCTCCCCAAGGAGCTTGTCCAGAAAGTCCCGAAATCTGTCCATTATTATCAATGGATAGATTAGTATATTTATTTGATGAAACGGCATAAACATAATTCGTCCAACCAGAGTGATCTGTTGCGATTTTTCCAGTGAAAGGTTTGCCATTATATTCACTCATGGCATCTTTGTAAGGGTCTGTTCCCAAAGTATCAGAGTTAATCGCATAATCAACTTTTGTTGTGTCGCCTGCCTCGATGAAAATGGTTTTGTTGCTTTCTGTTTCAATTGTTGAAGTTTCAACAGTTGGAAGAATTGTAAGACGTCCAACAACAAACTTTCCAGTTGTGTCTTTAATCATAATGTTGATTGGCGAAAATTTATTATTAGAATCACGTGAAATTTTCCAAGTATCATTTCCAGCATCGTCTTTAATAAACTCAATCTCACTGCTTTCTTCGCTTCCATCATCAACATAGAACTTGAACATGTTAGAAATATAATTTGTTCCACCAAGTTTGAGAACATTATTTGATATTCCTTCTTGTGTATAGAAAATTATTTTGCTCAAATCAATGGTGGTCTCATCTTTGCCAAGCATATATCTGACTTTTGGAACATTAAGCACATCATTTCCTTCCTCATCTTTCGCGTTTGCAGCAATTCCATCATATGAGATTGTGTAGAAACGTGTGAAATAATGTTTTTCATTATCAATTGTGATGTATTCATGATCAAAGTGTTCTTTGTCAACTTGTGCAACATATTGAACATTGTTGTGAGTGAGACGAAGAATTGCCGCTTTGAGTTCAGTTTTGCCTTTGCCATCAACACTTCTATCGACCTTATAACGAATGTAACCATTAACATATGCATTGACATATGTTGTGTAATTACCTTCTCTATTTTCAACAAAAGGTTCATTTGTATATTTTTTAGCTGGGTCTGTTTCTTCCTCATGGAAAACTCTGTCATAAAGAACATAGTCACGAGTGTCATTTCCGTTTGAAAATTTCAAGTGAGGAATAATAACATATTTTGCTCCTGTTTCAACTTCGTATGCAACAGTGTCGCCATCTGTTATTGATTGAAGAGGGATCTTTACCACAGACTTCTTAACATTTTCTTGTTCAACTTCTTCAACTTCAATAACGCTGCCATTATAACGAATATAACTTTTTTCACCTTCTGTGAGAACGTCATATTTTGCATCGTCACCAAGATAGAACTTTCCTTTCCAAGTATCCATGAGATTTTCTGCGTAAACTTTTAAATTGTCAATAAGAACATATTGATTATATCGTTTTGAAATATCTTTTATTGAGTATCCTCCAACATTAACAAACAAATTATTTGCTGATGTTGATCCAATATCAGTTCCATTAAGATAATTTCTCACATATACTCTGGTCGTGATTTCTTGCATGCTATAGTTGCCGTCAGACGAAGTTGCATTGAAGAAATCAACACTTTTGCCGACATCAAAAATGCCCTCATTGTTGACAGTTGTGGATATAATTTCATGATCAATTGTGCATTTGAGGACAAGATTAAACCTTGAAATCTCGCCTTTGTTGTTGTAAATTACGACCGTTGTTTCAACATCGTTAACGAGTGTTGATATTTGAATGATGCCACCAGAAAGTGTAATAAATTGACTGTAATCTGTTCCGAGTTTTTCGTGAACAATCAAATAGAATTTATATTCATTTGGAGAAACTGGTTGCTGTGGGTTTTCACCAACTCGAACATCAACATTTTCATTGAGATTGATTTCGCTCGCACCATCTGATGCAACAGAGAACCCATCATAATCAATTTTTTGATTTTTGTAATATGTTGTGTATGAAATTGGTTTGTCATTAACTTGGAAGCGATAGTATGCTTCTGCACCACTTGATGTGAATGCCCTAATTCTGATGTCTATTGTCTCAACCGACTGCCCACGATTAACAAACATGTTCGCACTTTGAAGAACGCCATTTGTCGTTGTCTTTTCAGTGATTGTCACATAATTTGAAACTTGGTCAGCTGGAATAACCGTTTTACCAATTCCAACACTTGCAATTTCAAAATGCAAATCTTTGTATTCAATAGGAATAAGCTTTCCATCTTTTTCACGAACAACAACAAAACGTCTTGCATAAGTTTGTCCATTTGTTGTTGGGAACAATTCTTCAAGCAATTTTTTGTTTGGTGTCTTTTGAGTATCAAATTCTTCCATCAAATCAACTGAAACTTGATTTTTTGAACCAAAATACAAATATTCATAAGCATTTTGAACATTATATTCTTCATTATATTCAATGTATGGATAGAAGACTTTAATCTGCTGATTTGCAGTGACTTTTATTCTATAAACAAATTCAAAAGCCTCTTCAAACTCCGCACCGCATTTCACTTTGACATAAACAATTTGGTCTTTTCCAACCGAATTTGCTGAAATTGTGAGATTTTGTGCATCGTAATTAACATAATTATTTGCCGATCCATCTGCATTAATCACACTAACAAGTGCACCGCCACTTTCAAGCCCGTCAACAAGAATCTTTGATTTTAGGTCAATGATTTCTTCACTGCCTGCTTCAAGCGTGTCGTAAAATGACTCCGACTCAACAACTTGTTTGAGATCAACATTTCTATATGTTTCTTCACTTTCCGCGTTTTCAATGCTGTCATAAACAACAAATGGATATTTGATTGGCAAGATAAGAATTGGAAGTTCTGTCACACCATTGCCATTTTCAATGCGAAGTTTTTCTGATGCTATGATTTTTGTATAAAGTCTATCAAGCTTTTCAATTTGATTTGCTCTAATTCTCAAATATTGTTCACTTGTTGCGTTAATTATTGTATAAACAACACCCTCCGCTTGAGACAGTGCAATTGAATTATTCTCGGTTGCAACAAAAGGAACATAATGCTTTCCATTATATAATACTTTTGCATCAAGCAAAATGCTTTCGTCAAAGAACGGCTTGAAGAAGAGTTTGATTGGTGTCAGAACGCAACCATCGTATGTGATTCTGATTTCAACAAAGCTGCCTTCTATCGCACGGAAAGATGTTGGCAGTGTGAAAACTCCAGAGTTTGAAGACAACGCCACCCATTCGCCGTTGATTCTTGCTTCAAGTGTCGCATGCTCTGAAATAATATTTGAACCCATAATTCTCTCAAGCTTGATGAGTCCGTTTGCATTGTCTTTTGCATCGTAAACAACTGTTTCGCCACAAACATAACTTGCAGGATTTTCTTCGGTTCCCACGTTTGACACAAGGGACGCCTTGATGTTTGGGAAAACAAGGAATTTCATTGTATAAACAAACGCATATTCGTCGTTTTCAGAGAAATTTTTCTTGAATATGATTGTTTTTTCTGTCATTTGACTTACAGCGTCAAAGCAAACAGTCAAAATTCCGTTGTTATAAGAAATGTTCTGAATTCCACCATTTTTTGGAAGTTCAAAATCGTCAACTGAAATAGAAATGTTTGTTTGAGTTGGTTTTTCTTGTGTGAGAACAAATGTTATTTCTCTTGAATTTTCTGCATAAACTCTTGTTCCACGCTCGGTTGGAGGAGTTTCTCCGCGAGCAACAAAATCTGAGTCTTCAAGCCCATTGTCGTTGTTCGCATATGTGTTTGAAGCAGTGATATTGCTTACAATTCTGATTGGAATGACTTTTGTAAAGCCAAAATTTGAAGTTATGTAAAGTTGCAAACTTGCATCGCGTCCGAGTGTGCTAACAACTTTCAATGTGTCATCAGCAAACACAAACTTGTCATTATTTTCAATTGGGACATTGAATTCCAACAAATTATTCAAGTCAATATCCCCTGCTTTTGCATCAAAGTATGTGCGGAAATTAGTTTGGTTGCCCTGATATCCATCCATTGTAATTTCCGATTTGTTTGGTGTTAAAGTGATTTGAAGAGATGCCAAAACTCTAAAATAAAGGTTGGCAGTTAGTCCAGAACCATCTGCGGCAGTCGCAGTAATAATCACATCTTCGTCTTCAGTTGCACCAAGAATTGAAAGTGTTGGTCCTTTTTCCGGATCATCTTCAACTGCAATTACTGCTGGCTTGTTCGATGACAAAGTGTAGGTTTTGTTTAATGCCTCTTCATTGATTGTCACTTTTGACAAGTCTTCGAGAATGAGTTTTTGCTCGTTGAGTGTGATTCCATATTCAACGTTTGTTGCAACATTATCTGAACCCGCATTAAATTTTATTTCAACTTGAATTGGATTTTCTGCTGAGTTTCGTGGATTTGCATCTTTCACAGCATCAAACACAATTTCTTGAGCAAATCCATTGAGAACTTTGATTTGAACCTTGTTTCCATTGTTTGAAACAAATTTATCAAGTCTGTGATCAAGGTCATATGTGACTTTACACTCAAGAGTTGGTTGCTCATTGGTTGGAAGCGACTTCACGCTAACTTGAAAATCAATGCGTTTTGATTCAATATCAATCACATAATCGCCAGTGAGTTCCAAGATTTTTGATTTTTGACCATCAAGCAAAAAGTCAATTGAAATCTTGCCATCGGCATAATCTCTTTCAAAAATTTCGATGTCACTAACAAACAAACTAAGTGTGAACACTTTTTCGTCTTGTTGACGAACATGGAAAATGTAGTCACGAGTGGTTTCGTCAGTGTTTTTGTTGTAATCTTTTCCGTCTTCCTGAGGGTTCACAGTCATGCTTGCATCAAGCTGTTTAAGACTCTTAACAACATTAATCGTGTTTGTGTTTGAGAAGCTTTCAAACAAGTATTCACCAGATTGAATTTTTGGATTGCCCATATAATCTGAAACAACAGTTGCAAAGAAAATTCTGAAATTTCCAACATCTTTTGCGGTCAAAATGCCGTTTGGAATTTCAAAAACTTCATATTGATTTGAACTGTCTGGAACTGCAAAATTTCCAGAATAAAGCGAACAGTTAATGACATTTTCAAGGTTTTCGCCTTCCGTTGAATAAGCAAAGAAACGAACAACTTTGTATGTTGCATTCGGATTTTTGATATCAACAAAGTCTGCAAGATTTATTGTTGGATAATATTTTTCTGCCGCAGTCTCTCCGTCAAGGACAACAAGAGTTTTAATTGCTGGAAGCGTGCTTTTCCATGCAACATCAGAAGAAATTGGGTCTGAAACCAAAATATTGTTGAAAGGTATTTCAAGATTGATTGTTGTTGGCACAGAGGATGAAGAAGAATAATATTCATAAGAAAGTTTTGCAACAATTTTATATTTTCCAGTTTCGCTTGCAATAACTTTCCATGAAGAAAGATTTGCATCGTTTTTATTTATTTTTGCTTTGACGCCATTTTCTTTTTTGGAAGAGGTTTGTCCAACAATTTCAAGCTTGTCTCCAGCATCCTCCCAAACGCCCTCATTTTGCCAATAGGCAAAAAGTTTGATTACTGCGATTTTATCCTCAAGTTTTGCAACTCCCGCATCAGACGCAAGTTCAAGTCCCAAATTGAATGCGTTGTTGACATTTCCATTTGCGACAAGAGTTAGAGGCGAATTGATCGCAAGGTTCATATACTCATCATTTGTTGAACTTGTGAAACTTGTAATTTTTTGGTTTGTTCCAAAAATTTGCGAACTCTCTCCTCTAATCCCATTTGCACTCATGGTTGTAATGTCGTCGGCAACTCCCTTGTTTTGTGCCTCATATTGGTCAGCACTTGTTCTGAAACAATATGCATTGATTTTGATGTCTTCAACTGTGGTTTGTCTCAAAACCTCAATCAAATCATTTTCACCATCAACAAAATCAATATGTATGCCTTTCCATGCGGATGGAATTTCAAACAAAACTTTTCTTGGCTCGCCATTTGTTGTGTTTGCACTTTTTGCTGGTGTGAAAACCGGTTGCAAACGAACAACAGAGCCAACGGCAAGTTCGACAACTTTTTTGTCTTCTTCACCCTCGGCAAGTGTCTTCATATAATTTTTCAAATTTCGCGCTGAAACAGTTCCAATCTTTGTTCCAGTTGTTGTCACAAGTTCAACTCCAAGTGAGTGAACAGGCACATCAACTTCAACCGTGAGAGGTGTTGCTTCTTGAATGAGTGGGTTTGTTGATTTCGCACGGATTATTGATGTTCCGCCAACATTCCATTCTTCTGTCATGCCAGCATAGTGGGTTTTGTTGACTTTGACAGTGAAAGGTTTTCCAAGTTTGACAACTTTTGGAATTGTAATAATTCCGTCACTAATCATTCCATCTGCTTCAGTTTGATTGGTAAGAGAAAGTGTGACATCTTTTTCCGTGACATTCTCCGTTGTCGTGTTCACAACAACTTCAAAGTCATTCTCTGTAAGTTTTTCAGTAATTTCAAACGCAATGTCTCCGGGTTGAACAACCTCTTTGTCGAACTTGCCCGTCAAAAACAAAACGCCCGCTGTGATTCCCACAACCGCCAATATAAATCCGAAACATGCCAAAACGATCTTAAAATATCTCATAGCTCCCCACCATTAATATTGCGCACAAGACTTTTTTGTATTGTTTGCAATAAATCTTGTTATTATTATAATAATATAAAATTCGACAAGTCAAACAAATGACAAACATTTGCCACTCTTTAATCACAAAAATAACAATCACAAAAATAACTTCTCGCACTTCATTGATTATAGAAAAAAGAAAAACCGCAACTTATGAAGTACTTTTTGACCTAACATTGATGCGACTAATCAAACATTTTTTTCATTCCAAGAGTTATGGCACTTTTTGCCTTAACTCTTCTTATTAGCCAACATGCATGAAATGAAAGGTTTGTCAAGAGTTTGAGTGCGAACGCACTCAAATACATTTACTCTTGATAAATTTTTTCGTTTCATGCGACACAAAAAACAAAAAGACAAAAGAAAAGGTTTTGTGCCAA
>ULVD01094242.1_pt1 | contig 25199 bp, 32 predicted proteins | sample 1959101 | NCBI WGS metagenome assembly ULVD01 (sample SAMEA4835777, study PRJEB28245) | human gut metagenome | biome: gut microbiome; material: fecal sample | place: Denmark | collected 2008
TTTACTGTATCTGCTAATGTGTTTACACCATCTAGCATTTTTTTTCTGGCTTCTTCGCCAAATTTAATTTCTTTTGACATAATTAAAATCCCCTTTCAAATTATTCTACTATAGCTAAAATATCATCTTGTTTTACTATAATGTAATCCTCTCCATCAATTTTAACTTCTGTTCCTGCATATTTGCTTACTATTACTCTATCACCTTTTTTTACATACATTTTTATTGGTTTTCCGTCTATTTCTCCTCCTGGTCCTACTTCGATTATTTCCGCTATTTGTGGTTTTTCTTTTGCTCCACTAGATAGAATGATTCCACTTTTTGTTGTTTCCTCGTTTTCTACCATTTTGATCACAACTCTGTCTTGTAATGGTTTTATCATTTTACATTCCTCCTCAAAAATTATTAGCAGTCTTTTTAATCGACTGCTAATAATTTATACCTTTTTTTGTTAAATGTCAATAGTTTTTTGAAAAATTATTTTTTGTTGACTCCTATAATTCCTCCAAGTGCTCCTGTAACAAGGCTTGCAGCGATTAAAAAAATTGAGTACTTATTTAGAGAAAAGTTTTTGCTTATTATACTAGAAACAACATATAAACACGCTACATAAATTCCACCTATTAGAGCTCCATTAATAATGCCATTATTTTTTATACTTGATGTTGTAATTTGACTGCCGATTAGTATGCTTAATGCTGTAATTGCAATTATAACTGTTGGTATTGCACTTTCTTTTATATTTGTATATGTTAGAAGCACTGAAAATATTAGAAGTAATATTAATGTTATTATAACAGAAACTACACTTCCCTTTAGGACTTTTATAAAATTTTTTGAAGTATTTTCATTAACCATCATTTCCTCCTTAGTTAAAGATATGTGTTTTTTTATTTTTTATTCGTAAAATAAAATTTTTCATTTTTATATAGACAAATTGATTATTTTTGTGTATTATATATATAGTAGTTTTGAAAGGACTGATAATTAAATGAGAAAAATATTGACAACACTTATTATTTGTATTATTTTATTTAGTTTTTCTTCTGTTTTAGCTGTTGGAATAGATATGGATATAGATAATAATAATAATAGTCAAAATGATCAGATAACAGATACAAATACAGAAGATACCAATTCAAATACCTCAACAATTCATTCTGATAGTCCAGCAAAGGTTTCTACTTCAAGCACTAGCGAGGATTTTCATTTGAGTGTTTCAGATATTATAAACATTATTCTTATCTCAGTTGGAATTGTTATTATTCTACTTGCAATTGCAATTTTGATTAGACTTAAATAATTAATATCGTTTGCCTTTTTATGTATAAAAAGGCATTTTTTTTATGAATATTTTTTCCCATTTTTAAAAATAATATAAATGAATTCTAAAAATAGGAGGTAAAAAAAATGTATAAAAAGAGTTTGATAGTATTATTCTCAATTATTTTTGTTCTATGCCTACTAACAAATATTGTTTCAGCAACTAATGATGTAAAATCAGGTGTTTCAAATGTTGCAAATACTGTAGAAAATGGTGTTAATAAATTAGGAGAAGATGTTCGTTCAGGTATTGGTAATGCTGAAAATGGTATTGAAGGTGCACTAAAGATGAATGACAATAATATAAATGATTCAAAAAGTAACACTACTGCACGAACTACAACTGCTGGAGATTATACTACAAGTAGAACAACCTTAGATGCCACAACTAACAATAATAATACAGCTACTATATGGGTTTGGATTGCAATTGCTATAGCTGCTATTGTTATAATAGGTTTAGTTTGGTATTATGGAGCTCAAAACAATAACGAAACACATCACGATGAATAATATTTCACTTTTCTAAATAAATGTGATATAATATACCATATTTATTTAGGAAAAGTACATAATGCTATTGCATTAGTTTGTACTTAGAATGGAGAAATTTATATGTCTAAATTAATTGCAAAAAATCCAACTGCTAAGCACAATTACACAATCATAGATACTATTGAAACTGGTATTGTATTATCAGGTACTGAGATAAAGTCTATTAGGAATGGGAAGGTGAATTTAAAAGATAGTTATGCAGGAATTAGAAATGGCGAGCTTTTTATCTATCATTTGCATATAAGTCCTTATGAATTTGGAAATATATATAATAAAGACCCTTTAAGAGATAGAAAGCTTTTGATAAATAAAAGTGAACTGAATAAACTTGTGCGGACAAATTAAGCAAAAAGGATATTCTTTAATCCCTATTAGTTTGTATTTTAAGGGCAATTTTGTAAAGCTTGAACTTGGTATTGGGAAAGGTAAAAAGCTTTATGACAAAAGAGAAGATATTGCCAAACGAGATGCTGAAATGAGAATGAGAAAACAAATGGCAAATAATGAATAAGGAACGGTTTTTATTCCGTTCCTTTTATTTTTATGCTTTATTTTTTGAGCCAAATACATTTGCTATTTTATAGCTTACAATTTCTTTTACAGCTTCTCTTGCTGGTCCTAAGTATTTTCTTGGGTCAAATTCTGATGGTTTTTCTCCAAATACTTTTCTTATATTTGCAGTCATTGCTAATCTTAAGTCTGTATCAACATTTATTTTTGATACTCCTGATTCTCCTGCTTGCTTTAATATTTCATTTGGAACACCTTTTGCTCCTGGTATTTCTCCACCATAGTTATTGCACATTTCAACAAGTTCTGGTATTACAGTTGATGCTCCATGTAATACTATTGGAGTGTTTGGTATTTTCTTTTTTACTTCTGCTAAAATATCAAATCTTAACTTTGCTTCTCCTTTAAATTTATATGCTCCATGGCTTGTTCCTATTGCTATTGCTAATGAATCACATCCTGTTCTTTCTACAAATTCCTTTGCTTGATCTGGGTCTGTGTACATAGCATCATTTACTGAAACATTAACATCATCTTCAATGCCTGCTAATTTTCCAAGTTCAGCTTCTACTACTACACCCTTTGAATGTGCATATTCAACCACCTTTTTTGTAAGTGCAACATTTTCTTCAAAACTATACTTTGAGCCATCTATCATTACTGATGTAAATCCTGCATCTACACACTCTTTACAAGTTTCAAAATCTGGTCCATGGTCTAAGTGTAATACAATTGGAATATTAGTTGTTTCAACTGCTGCTTCAACCATTTTCATTAAATATGGCATTCTTGCATATTTAATTGCACTTGATGATACTTGTAATATTACTGGTGAATTATTTTCACTTGCTGCATCTACAATTCCTTGGATTATTTCCATATTATTTATGTTAAATGCTCCTATTGCAAATCCTTCCTTCATTGATTTTTCAAACATGTTTTTTGTTGTTACTAATGGCATAACAATTACCTCCTTCAAATTCTGCATATATTTTATGTTAAAAAAATCAGGTTGTCAAGTCTACATAAAAATTATTGTTCTTGTTCTTTTTTGTTAATTATTTTATCTATAATTTGTTCTGTTTTTTGGCATAACTCTGGTACATAATCTAGTATTCTATCAATAGAGCAGTTATGTTCAACAGGTAATAGTTTTACTAAATCTCCTTGAACTGATAAAAAGGCTATTGGCTTAATAGATACACCTGCTCCGCTTCCGCCTCCAAATGGATTTCTGTACGATATATTTTCCTCCTCAATTTTTTTATTGTAATCCTCCATTGACTCTCCCTTAAACTCACTTCCACCTGCAGCAAAACCAAAAGATACTTTGGAGATTGGAATAATTGTAACATTTTCCTGTATTTTCATTGGCTCCCCTATGATAGTATTTACATCTATCATATCTCTTATGCTGTCCATTGCAGCTCCCATAAGACCTTCAATTGGATGTTCTTGCATTTTTGGTACTCCTTTCATTTTAATGATTTTATTATATTGATAATATGTACCAATTTAATTTTAAATATACAATTAATGGATAAATACAAACAGATTTTATCATTATAATCTGGTAAAACCTCATATTTTGGATTTACCGTTTTGGTAGCAAGAAACATGGCAAGAATGGTTGATACTACTACAATAGCAAATGAAGTTACAATATTGTTCTTAACCCCTATCTTTGCTTTAATCTTTACATTTTCAAACTTCATACTTAAAAGCATGTCTTTAATACTTTCTGTTGCAAATTTATTGAGTTTAAAATTTTTAGAGTTCTTGTTTATTAGTTTATTTAATCTTGATTTGTTAATTTTGAACTTAATAATATCGAGTTTATTGAATATGTTAAGACTGATATATGCTGTTAATTTTTTTATTTCAGAATTATTTAATTCAAATTCTTTTAAATAAATTTTTATTGCCATAAGAAAACTCCTATGGCAATATTTTTCCCAATTTTTATTTTTTTAAACACATTATCTATAAATAAACTTCTCGAACTTATTTCTTATGTATTTCTCTAGCTTTCCCATAAATTCATCTGGTTCAATTTCTTTTTTTGCCACCATGTCTAGGCCTTTTTCCCAGCTTGCTGTTAGTTTTGGGTTTAGCATGTCTGGCATTGATTTTTGTACTACATCGTAGATGGCTTCTCCTTTTTCTGTTGGTGTTACTATTTGTGTTTTTGGGTTTATGTCTATGTGTTTTATTTTTTCTAGTTTTTTAATTATTTCACCTCTTGTTGCACTTGTTCCTATTCCTGCACCTTTTATTTGTTCTCTTAGAGCTTCATCTTCGATTAATTTTCCGGCATTTTCCATTGCAAGGATTAAGGAACCTGAGTTATATCTTGTTGGTGGAGTTGTTTCAGCTTCTTTTGTGTTTAATTCTTTTGTTTCAAGTTCTTGACCTTTTTTTAAGTCTTTTAGGTTTTCATTTTCTTCTTCCTTATTGTCTTTCTGTTTTAGGACTTCTAAATATCCTATTTGTGTACAAACTTTTTCTGTTGCATAAAAAGTTTCGTTCTCTATATTTACAGTTACATTTATTTTATTGAATTCTGCTGGTGGGTAGAATATTGCTATAAACCTTTTTACTATTACCCTATAGACTTCTCTTTGCAAATCTGTTAATTTTGAATAGTTTTCAAAGCCTTGTCCTGTAGGTATGATTGCATAGTGGTCTGTTATTTTGCTGTCATCTACATACTTGGTTTTTGCAAGATTATCTGTTGGATATTTTTGCTCTATCATTTTGCTTAAATACCCATTTATTTCTTCATCTTGTTTTAAGTTTCTTGCAAGTCCATTTAAATTGCGTGAAATTTCCTTTGCAACTGCTGTTGATAAAACTCTTGCATCTGTTCTTGGATATGTTACAAGTTTTTTTTCATAAAGTACTTGAATTACTTCTAGGGTTTCATCTGGTTTTATTTTAAATTTTTTTGTACATTCATTTTGAATTTCAGCTAAGTTGAATAATAATGGTGCATTTTCCTTTTTCTTTGACTTTTTAAGTTCAGTAATAATTGCCTTTTTGCCATTCAAACTATCTATCAGTTTTTTAGCGTCATCCTCTTTTTTAAAGCCTGTTTCGTTATATAATTTTGGAGATTCAAACACAGTAGATTTTTCATTTACTTTCCATTCTGCTGTAAAATTATCAAAAACTGCATTTATTTTGTAGTATTTAGTTTTTACAAAGTTTCTTATTTCTCGCTCTCTTTCTACTATCATTCCTAAAACACATGTCATTACTCTTCCTATTGATATTGATGCTTTTTCTTCATTTATTGCTTGTGCAAGTTTTCTTCCAAAAATTATTGAAAGTAGTCTTGAAAAATTTATTCCTATTAAATAATCTTCTTTTGCTCTTAGATATGCTGAATCTGATAGGCTGTTATATTCTGATAAATCTTTTGCTTCTCTTATTCCTCTTAGTATTTCCTCCTCTGTTTGTGAATCTATCCAAACCCTTTTCATTTTTGCTTTTGGGTTTGGTTTTGCCATCATAAAAACCAATCTTTGTATGTATTCTCCTTCTCGCCCAGAGTCTCCGTGCATTGTATATTTCTTCAACATCTTCTCTTTGAAGAAGTGATTTAACTATTTCAAATTGTTTTTCTACAGCTGGTATTATTTCGTATTTGAATTTTTCTGGTATGAATGGAAGTGTATCTAGCCTCCAAAATTTAAGCTTTTCATCATACTTTTCTGGGTAAGACATTGTTACTAAATGACCTACACACCATGTTATAATCCATTCATCACCTTCGATATATCCATTTTTTCTGTTACTTCCAACTTTAAGTACTTTAGCAAATTCCATTGCTACTGATGGCTTTTCTGTAATTAATAATTTTTTCAAAATTATTCAGCTCCTATTTTACCGTAAATTCCGCCTCCACCGGCTTGTATGTGCATTTTTCCTTCTCTTGCATTTATTATGTTTCTTGCATTTTTTTCACCAACTACTGCTTCTAAATCATCAAAAGATAATTTATGTAATATATTCATTTCTGTTCCAAAATGAGATATTAATTTTTCTATTGTTTTGTTTCCAAGCCCTGGTATGAATGAAAGGGGTATTTGATATACATATTCAGGTCTATTTGCTGGGCTTTTGCTTATTTCTTTGTCTTTTATAATTTGTATTCTATCATACACACCCATTGTGATATTTCTACTATCGCATGTATCACACTTTATAACCGGTGCTTCTCCTGAAATATTTTTTTGGCATACTTCGCAGTATGTTCTATGATATTTTCCAAGTTTTGGGTCTAGTCCATAGTTTGTTATTATTTTTCTTCCATCTTCATTTTTAAGTGCTTTTAAGAATTCTTTAAAGCTAATGTCTTCAACTAGTATTTTGTTATATTCTCTTGCAATTTTAGGAAGTGAATGCGCATCAGAATTAGTTAAAAATGTTTTGTTTTCTAGTTCTGATATATGGTCTGCAAGGTTTGTATCAGCACTTAAACCAAGTTCAATTGCTGGAACCTTGCTATATTTTTCTCTAAAAACTTTTTCTAATCTATCTGTGCAGTTTCCGTAAAAGCTTTTGTGTGGAGTAAAACAATGTGCTGGAATTAATATTCCATTATATTTTTCTACTATATCTATTAGCTCATACGCTGATATATCTGCTCTTTGAGAGCTTAGTGTTATATTTTTAATGTGATGACTCATTTCATTTGAGAATCCTTTTATATCGCTTAAATATGGGAAATAACACAAATTGTGAGCACTTCCTGTGTGTCCATTTAGGCCTTTCTCAGATGTTTCAATTTCACTTCCTAGAATTATACAAACTTTATCCTTGTATATAATTCCTCCATCTTTTATTTCATAAGCTTCACCGGTCTTTAAGAAATTTTCTATATCCTCAATTACATAAGGTGAAGCTGAATCTATTATTCCTGCTATGTTTATTCCTTTCCTGTCAGCACATTCTTTTGCTATGTTTGCAAAGTTTAAAGACCTTGCTGCTGTTATTTTTATTGGTTTGTTATTTTCGCTTCTTCCTATGTGTATATGTAAATCTGCAAATATTTCGTACATTTATTTTCTCTCCTTTTAATTGTTATCTTTTATTGCTTGGCGTGCTAGTTCATCGCATCTATTGTTAAATTCATTGTCACTATGGCCTTTTACTTTAATGAATTTTACTTTGTGTTTTTTTGTTAAATCATATAATTCTTGCCATAGTTCTTTGTTTTTTACTGGTTCATGATTTGAATTAATCCAGTTTTTTTTCATCCAGCCATCAATCCAGTGATTGTTAAAGGCATTTACCACATAAGCACTATCGCTGTATATTTCAACCTCACACTCATATTTTAGCATTTTTAAGCCCTCTATTACTGCTGTAATTTCCATTATATTGTTGGTAGTGTTTGGCATGTAGCCATTAATCTCTTTTTTAATATCTTTGTGCATTAGTATTGTGCCCCATCCTCCGAGGTCCTGGGTTTCCTGAACAGGCTCCATCTGTATATATTATTACTTTTTCCATAATTCCTCCAAAGTTATTGTGTTTTTTATAATCTTGTGATATTATATCAATAAAGTGATTAAAAAATCAATATATAAGGAGAAATTAATGAGCAAAATTTTAGCAGTAGTTTGTGAATACAACCCATTTCATAATGGACATTTGTATCAATTAAATGAATCTATTAAAGTTGTAAAGCCTGATTATGTTGTTTGCATTATGAGTGGTAATTTCGTTGAACGCGGAAATACTGCACTTATTAGTAAATGGGCTCGAACTGATATGGCTCTTAAAGCTGGCGCTGATATGGTTGTTGAACTTCCAACTATTTATGCTATTTCAAGTGCTGAAAATTTTGCAAGTCGGAGCAGTTAAAATTTTAAATAGTTTGGGTTGTAACACATTTCTTTCTTTCGGAAGTGAATGTGGTGATGTTGCTACCCTAAAGAAATTCGCAGAAATTTTGCTTAAAGAACCTCCCGAATATGTTACAATGCTTAACCATGAACTTGCAAAAGGCTTATCATTTCCAAAGGCCCGTGAAAATGCTTTGCTTTTGTATATAAACGATATTAGAAATTCTGCTAGTGTGCTTTCAGGTTCTAATAATATTTTAGGCATTGAATATCTAAAACAGATTATACAAACTGGTAACAATATTACTCCTATTACAATAAAGCGTGTAGGTAGTGAATATAATAGTTTGATTGCTTCAAATAATATTGCTAGTGCTACAGCCATTCGAGATATGCTTTTGAATAAACAAAGTGTAAAGCATTTAATGCCTATTTCTTCTTATTCTATTCTAAAAAATGAACTTGGAAGTGGAAGATTTGTGCTTAGCCTTGCGCAGTTTGAAAAGGAAATTATTTATAAATTACGAATGATGTCAATAGAACAAATAGCTAATTTGCCTGATGTTTCTGAAGGGCTAGAATATAAAATTAAAGAGGCTGCAAATACTTGCAATGATTTGGAAAATTTAATGTTCATGATTAAGTCAAAGCGCTATACTTTGACACGCATAAATAGAATATTATTGTATGCACTTTTAGATATAACAAAACTTGACTATACTAATTCTCAAAAGGTTATACCTTATACTCGTGTTTTAGGTGTTAGCAATAATGGCAAGAATCTACTTTCTGAGCTTAGTCGTAATAAGAAGATTAATGTTATAACTTCTGTAAAACAATTTATGGAAAATTCTAAGAATAATTCGAATATGAAGATTTTGAAGTCAATTCTTCAAAAAGATATACTTGCAACAAATATCTATACTTTAGAATATAAAACTGCATCAAATGCTAATTTAGATTATACACAAAAATTAATTACTAGTTAAAGAACGGTTTTAAAGCCGTTCTTTTAATTTTATTCTTCCCAGTTATGATATACATCTATTACATCATCTAGTTCATCTAGTTTTTCAAGAATCAATTCCATTCTTCTTACTCCATCAGCATCTAATGAAATATAACTATTTGGTATCATTTTTACATCTGCTTCTAAGAAAGATACACCATTTTCTTCTAATGCTTGGCTAAGTTTAGAAAAATCCTCTGGAGATGATGTGATTTCATATACCTCATCTTCTGATTCCATATTTTCTGCTCCATTATCTAAAGCTAACATCATTAAATCATCTTCATTTAATTTACATTCAGCTTTTTCAACAACTATAACACCTTTTCTTTCAAACATATATGATACGCAACCTGATGTTCCAAGATTTCCTCCAAATTTATCAAATACATGTCTTACATCAGCTGCAGTTCTGTTTTTATTGTCTGTAGAAGCATTTACTATCATTGCAACTCCATTTGGTCCATATCCTTCATATGTAATTTCTTCATAGTTTTCTGAATTTCCTGCTCCAGCTGCTTTTTTTATTGCATTATTTATTGTATCATTTGGCATATTATTTGCTTTACATTTTGCAATTACATCTTTTAACTTAGAATTTCCAACAGGGTCTGGGCCTCCTTGTTTTACTGCCATTAATAATTCTCTTCCTAGTTTTGTGAATATTTTTCCTCTAGCTGCATCTGCTTTTCCTTTTTTTGCTTGAATATTATGCCATTTTGAATGTCCTGACATGTTTTTTCCCCCTTTTAATTTATTATATATTACTATGGATTTTATCCATATATCTTTTGCATAACTATTTTACCACATTTTTGTTTATTTGTGTAGGTTTTTATAGTAATTTTTTCTATTTTGATACTAAATAAATATTATTACTTATCATTTCTGATGAAACTCCGCTATTATAAAGCTGTTTTATGTTTTTAAATTCGCTTTGTGTTTTTATTTCTTCTATTATTTTTTCATTATCCATATAGCTTTTTATTAACAATATATATGAATCCTCTGAATTTAATGTTGCATCTTCTAGGACATATTTTAGTTCATCTCTATTATAGTTTATTATTAAAGTCTTTTTGTATATCATCATTTCTGGTACGCTTTGCATGTGGTTGAAGAAGTTGTCGTAAATATATACAAATGATTTTTCCTTGTTGTTTTGAGCTATTTCTAATGATTTTGTGTATTCTTCAAATAAAAATTTCGGTTTTGAAAAGACTAGGCCTATTGATACAAGTATTATACTCATTATTATTAGGCAAATGTTTTTATATTTAAACTTTAAAATTTCATCCAGGCTCAAATATATTGCTAATGCAGTAAATGGTATTATTGGCATTATGTATCTTAATTCTTGGAATGATGTCATTTTTACTGTGAAAGCAAAGAATATTGGTATTGGGATTATTGTTAGTAACATGATAAATTTATCTTTGCTTTTATAAATTGCATATATTATTCCTGCAAGAACAACTAATGCAACTGGTATTGCTATTTTTGTGCTAATTGTAAAAGCATACAAATAGTGTTTTATATAAGTTGCAAAATGCTTTAAATACTCACCATTTGCCAAATTGCTTAAGCCTCTATCTGAATGTAATAAATGGTTAATTGATGGAATAAATATTAATATTCCAATTACTGCATATCCAATATGTAGCAAAAAATATGTTAGTGCTGTTTTAAATTGTTTTTCTCTCAAAAGCTTTATTATTATTATGGCAAATATAAATAAAGCATAAACTGCAAAATAATACTGTGTTAAGAATCCTAAAACAGTTACAATTCCAAGTTCTATTGAAAATTTAGTGCTAATTTTAAAATCATTTTTATAAAATTGAATACTTAAATAATAATATAGCAATATAAAAAATGTCAGTAGCATATACATTCTTTGATATATTACCATAGATATAGTTCCCATGGAAAGTCCATAAAAAATTATAATTGGAATAAATAGATTCTCTTTTTCTAATTCTTTGCAAATCTTTTTGATTACTATTAAACTTCCAATAAATCCAATTATATTAACTATAAATACTGTATATGTGCTAAATTTTCCTCCTAATAGAATGCTTGCACAATGTACCATAGTATAAAAAAATGGTGGATGATTGTCGTAAGCTTGGTTCACATATATAGACTTAAAATTCAAAAAGTTCTTAGGTTGCAATGTCATGTATTCTGTAACATATTCTCTAGTTAGCCAAATTGGTATTGATTCTGAATTTATTGTTCCATTATCATATGCTACCATAAGTCCATTGGTTGGGTTTACAGATGATGCTATTGAATATGCTTCATCTTCATGAAAACCTACTTTTTGAGTTTGATAAAATAATATTATTCCACATATAAAAGATATTACAATAATTACTATTGCTTCATATATTTTCTTGTTTTTCACTACTGTCCTCTCCTTTTTCTATTTTGATTGGATTCACATGTATTACTGTTAAATATATTTCATCTAATTTGTCTATCTCTTTTTCTAATTTATTAGCTATTTCATGGCTTTCAAATGTTGTTAAATCTCCATCTATATAAATGGTAAATGATATTTGATATTTATATCCAACTGGTGTTGCATTAAAGTGTTCTACTCTTTTTATTTCTTTGTGTGTTTTTATTATATCAAGTACTTTTTGCTTGTTTTCTTCACTTATTGATTTATCCATTAAAACATTATAACTATCAATAAAAATTTGAATACCTGTCCATAATATCCAAATTGAAATTCCAATACCTACTACACCATCAAACCACAATATTCCTGCTAAGCTTAAAAGAGATGCTATAAGGTTGAATGTTGTTACAAAGCAATCATTTATATGGTCTTTTGCATTTGCTTCAAGTAAAATATTATTGTGTTTTTTTGCCAAAGAATGTGTGTAAGCATATAATGTTAATTTTATACCAATTGTTACAATACAGACTATAACAAGCCATATGGAGAATAAATATCCTTCAGGCTTTAATAATGCTTTTACAGAGCTTTCGAGCAGTTTTATGGCGACCAAAACCATTGATATACTAACTAGCATTGAAAATATATATTCAGCTTTTCCATGTCCCAAATTGTGGTCATCATCTTTTGGTTTACTAGCTATTTTGTTTCCAATAAAAGTCATAAGTGATGAAAAAATATCTCCAGCACTATTTACGCTGTCTGCAATCATCGCTTGGCTTTTGGTAACTATTCCAACAACTGCCTTAATTATCAGTAAAAAAACATTTCCTATTATTCCAAAAATGCTAGCCCTTTTGGTTGATTCAAATCTATCCATTAAAAATCATTCCTTTATTTGTTTTAAATATAGTTTAACCTTTTTGCTCTATAGTTGTTCAAAAGTCCTCTATATATCGGTTTTGCATACTTCAAGTCTTCAAAATTTTCTGGTCTTGGCATTTCTGGCAAGTTCACTCTTATGTTTGCATTTTGCAATACATGTTTTAAAAATTCTGCACAATAAAAGTGGTTTTTCCTATGTATTTTTTTATTGAAAAGTATATAAGCCAAACCTAGTACATTAAATTTATATATTTTTTTGTTTCTTTTGAAAAGAACAATTTGCTCTTTCAGTTTTTCATATTGATAATCCGTTATTTCCATATATTTTATTAATGCTTCTGTTTTTTTAAATCTCTTATAAGAACCACAATTTGGTCTTTCATGAACAAATCCCCCTATGAAGCAATTATACGGTTTTATTCGAGAAAATGAATACATTTCATTCAGATTTTCATCAAGTGAAATTGAAACATGAGTATATTTTCTTCCAGTTTTTAATTTTATTATTTTACCTAAAATGGTTCCTGCATCTGTAAGTATAAAATAAATTTTTTTCATGAAATAATACAACTCCTATGCTATTAAGTCTAACAATATTCCTGATGTTATTCCTATAATATAAAGTATTCCTAAAATTTTTAAGTTTTCCTTCACATTTTTGTTTACTTTAAACAAGACAAGAATTCCTATGCCAGAATTTACTAATAATCCTGCTATCATTTGTCCCATTGTTATTATTTTTCCAAGGAATAATTCTGTTAAAATTATTGAGCTTGCACAATTTGGAATAATTCCAATTAATGCAGAAATTAAAGTTCCTACAATTGGCACATCAACAACCAAATTGGCAATTTTTTCTTCTCCAATTCCATATATAATAAAATTTATGATTAAGCTTATTACTAAAATGTATGCAAATATTTGAAGAGTATGTTTTATTGAAGATTTTACAATTCCCTCTTCATCACAATGGCAATTTTCATCTTCACAGATTTGATGTATATGAGTTTTTTCTTCACCTTTCTCTTGCTTTCTTTCTAGTAAATCTATACAAATTCCAAGTCCCATTCCAATAATAACTTTTATTGCAAGTATTTGAAGAATTAAACCAATATTTGTTCCTTCTGAGATTAGAACTGGAAGCATTTCATCTGATGTTGATAAAAATATTGCAATCAAAGTTCCTCTAGTTATTATTTTCCCTGCATAAAAATTTGCAGCAACTGCTGAAAAACCACATTGTGGAATAACGCCTAATAAGCTTCCTACAATTGGTCCTAGTCTTCCTGATTTTTTGATTATCTTTTCGGTTTTTTTACTTGCTTTATGCTCAATAAGTTCCATTATTATGTATGTTATAAACAAAAATGGTATTAACTTTAAGCTATCTATAATTGTATCTTCTAAAACTTCTAGCATTTTGTCCTCCTCTATATATTTTGTGAAATTTTTGCAAACTGCTCAAGAGTTAATTTTTCTGGTCTTATTTTTGTATCCACTCCTAAGTTTAGCAGTATTTTTGCTATATTGTCTTTTGTTCCAAATTTGCCACTATTACTTAGTGCATTTAGTAATGTTTTTCTTTTTTGCATAAAGGCAATTTTTATTACTTCAAACAGCTTTTCTTCATCGATTGTTTCTACACTTGGTTCTTTTAAAACTTCTAAAGTTATTACTGTTGAATTAACCTTTGGCGCTGGAATAAAACTTGTATTCGGAACATCTAATACTTTTCTTGGTTTTGTAAAATAATGTATTGCATATGTTATTGCCCCTGTATCTCCAATTCCCGGTTCAGTTACTAATCTGTCTGCTACCTCTTTTTGTATCATTACAGTTATTCTTTCAATGTCTAGCCTGTCTTCTAATAATTTCATTATTATTGGTGTTGTTATATAGTATGGTAAGTTTGCAACTATTTTTGTATGAGGCATATTTTCTTTTTGTATTAGTTCTCGTAGGTCTACTTTCAAAACATCATCATTTATAATTTCGAAGTTATTATACATAGAAAATCTATCATTTAGTATTTCTATCATTCTTTTATCTAATTCTATACATACAACTTTTCCAGCTTTTTCTAATAGTTCCTTGGTTAAAGTTCCAAGTCCTGGGCCTATTTCAATTATCAAGTCTTCTTTAGAAACTTTTGCTGCTTCTACTATTCCAGAAACTGCTTCATCATCTATCAAAAAATTTTGCCCTAGGTTTTTATTTGCAGTTATATGATATTTGTCCATTATAAACTTTGTTTCTTTTAATACATTCATTACCTTTCTCCATTTGCACTTAATTTTATTATTAATTCTAAATTATCATCTTTAGCTGCCTTATTTTTTCGTATTGCTCCACATTTTTGGCATCTGTATATTATAACATACCCCTTTTTAGGGCTAATTTCTATCCCTATTGGTTCTAGGAGACCTTGGCATGTTTCTGCTCGGTCTCCTGGATTTATATCAACATGTTTTGAATATAGGCATTTGTTACAATGATTTCTACATGAATAGCCAAGTTTTGGTACTTTGTTTCCACAGTTTTCACAAACAAATTCTTCATCAATTTCCGTAAATAAGCTTTTCATTCTTTAAATATACTTCCTCCTATAAATTCTCTCAATAGTGAGTGTGTTGGTACTGCACTATCTGGTATATCTTTAAAGTAACTTAGCATTGATATTAGTCTTTTTGCTTCTGAATAAAGTGGTGATGAAATATCTATTTCTTTTAGTAATGGCACTGCATATTTTTTAAGAACACTTAATTCATATATCAAAGATGAATTGAACATTACATCTGCTTCTTCTTGGAATGCGAAAATATTTTGTACTTCACCTTTATTTACAGATGGCCACATTTCTAGTGTGTGTGTCGCATTATATCCTCTAAATTGATGGTCTCTTACTATTCTCCTAATTAGCCTTGTATCCGTTGTTGATATTCTATTATAGTAATCTATATTTAGAACAGTTAGTGCACTTATATATATTTTAAATTTTTGCTCTTTTGGAATCAGATATGTTAAATTGTCGTTTAAGCAATGAATCCCCTCCATAACTAGTATTTCATCTGGAGCTAATTTCATTTTATTTCCTTTATACTCTTTGTGTCCTGTGTGAAAATTAAATGTAGGTGCTTCAATTTCTTCTCCGTTTAGGAGTTTTAGTATATCGGAATTTAATAGTTTTGTATCGACTGCATCTATGCTTTCAAAATTGTATTTTCCGTTTTCATCAAGTGGTGTTTGTTCTCTTTCTACAAAGTAATTATCTACTGAAATAGTAACTGTTTTTAGTCCATTTATTTTCAATTGTAAACCTAGTCGTTTTGCAAATGTTGTTTTTCCTGATGATGATGGGCCAGCTATTGCAACTAATTTTACATTTTTATTTTTTGCTATGTTATCTGCTATTGCTGCTATTTTCTTTTCATGCAAAGCTTCATCTAATAATATATATTCTTCTATTTTGTTTTCTTCAATTATTCTGTTTAGCTTGTATAGTGTGTTTATATTTAGTATTTTATGAAGTTCAGAGTATTCTTCAAGTGTTTTAAATAATTTTGGTGTATCCTTAAATTCTGTAAGCTCATACGGATTTTCTTTACTTGGATACCTTATAATAAAGCCATTGTTGTATTTTGATATTTCATAGCTTTCAACAAATCCTGTTGTTATTGGTAACACTCCATAGAAGTAGTTAAAGTAGTTTTCACAGTAGTATAGTGTTACTTCTTTTTTTTCTGCTAAGTCTAGTTGTAATTTTCCTTTTAGTGTTTTTTCTTTCTCATAAAATTCTTTTGCTTGTTCTTTTGTCATAAATCTTTTTTCTATTGGTAGATTCTGATTTATAATTTCTTGTACCCTTTTATTAACATTTACTATTACTTCATCTGTAATTGCCAAGTTATCTGTGGTGCAAAACATTGCATTAGATAATTGGTATTGTATTGTTATAAGTGTGCCTGGGTACACTTCACTGAAGGCTTTGCTTATTAAGTAAACAAGCCCTCTTCTATATATTCTCATTCCATCTTTATGGCGTAGGTCTATTAATTCTAGCTTTCCATTTTTTTCTATTTTATAGTTTAAACTTTTTATTTCATTGTTAAATTTACATGCAATTATTTTGCATTTTGCTTTTTGAATTTCATCTTTTAGCAAGTCGTTTACTGCCACTCCGGCTTTCACATCTAGTATTATTCCTTTATATTCTATCTGCATCCTTGGGTGCCTCCTTAAATTATATGTTTCTTTCTTTTTCACCTTTTTTGTTTATCATTTTTACTACTATATCTGTATCTTCATTTGTTCCTATGAAAATTATCCAATCATCTGTAATATTTATGCTTGTTGATGTGGTTAGTTTCTTAATAACTTTTCTATCTGTTCCATTGTATTTTATTGATTTTATTTTATAATTGTTGAAATCCTCTGTTTCTGTATAATAAATCACATCATCCTGCATATTAATATCCATAATGTTTGAATCCATCTTACATATTTGTTTTATTTTTTCACCTTTTTTATTCATTTTAAATAGATAATATTCATAATCGTAACTATCATTTGCTTTTGATGTAATATAATATATTTTATTTCCTTTTACATATAGAGTTTCATAGTTTTTGTCATCATCTGCTTTAGATATTCTTTCATTTTTTTCTCCATTAGTTTTCATTTTTGCTATATATTGTGCATTGTCTTTTTTGAATATGTAATAAATCCAATTATCTTTTATTTGATAATATGAAATCTTTTTATCTGAAATTTTAGTTTTCTCTGTTCCATCTAATTTAGCTCTATAAAAATTCCCATCTTTGAAATAATATACAAACTTATCTGCCACCATAACTTGTGCTTCATCAATATCTCTTGCTAATATTTCTTTGCTCTTTCCATTTGTTTTAATCTTAACTAAGTTGCATTTAGAACTATTTTCCTCATCATATTCCAAGCAATAAATATAACTTCCAGCGACATTCAAATATCTTACATTTCCATCAGCAACCTTTTGAACACCTTTTCCATTATTCTTTACCTTATTAATTCCAACTACTTCATTATCATCAACTGAAATATAAAAAATGTTTTTGCCATTCTCCACAGCCAAACCTTGATTATAGCAATTACCCGCAGAAGTTCCATACTCAGTTCCTTTAAAGCAACTTCCAATCACAAAAATCGCAACCAAAACAACTAAAACTGCAACGCCTCTAAGTACGATTTTCCTATTAGCTAAACAAAATCCCCTAATAACTCCAAAAAATTTCAAAAACTTCTCCTTCATAAAACTCCTCCTAAAAATCATATACAACTATTATACAAGTTTTTATGATTTTTTACAAGGATTTTGAAAGAAAAGTTTTTAAGTTAAACCTTAATTTGATACCTGTGTGCCTTTTTTTATCCCCTTTTCTCAAGATTATAATTAATTTTATTTTACACAAAAAAATTACAATTATCAACACTTTTTGCTAATGTCACAAAAATGTAATATAATTGTAATATTTTTGTAATGTCTCACTTATTTTCCAACTGCAAATATGTTTCAGGGACATTTCCTACTACTACTGTTTCAACTAGGAGTACCTGATTTTTTATTGTTTTTTCTATGGATTTATAGTTAGTTAGTATTGATACATTGCATTCTATATCCAAATAAATTCTATATACCGTTTGGTTTATTCCTGCTGATTTGAATTCTGTTTTTATATCTGTTGCAATGTCTCCTGCTGGTAGAATTTTTATTTTTATGTTGGGGCCGTGTGGCTGATAAATATTTTGTTCCTGTTAGGGCCCCTAGTGGTATTTGTATTGCTTGTTTTCCTGTTTCGTTTAGTTCTTTTTGTATTTCTATTGCTATATCTGAAACTATTTGATTTAATGTTACAATATCGGTTTTTAGTATGCTATTTTTCTTATCTTCTGATTCTATTATTTGAACTGTATCTTTATAATTATATCTAGCTAGCACTTCACTTGACTTTCTGTTTGTAATATCTGTTGCAATACTCTGTGCTTTAGCTGTGCAAAGCCCATCAAATATTGGATCTATTGATTTTAGTAGCTTATACCCTGTTAATGTAGATATTATAAGCATTATAATAGAAAAGTATATTTTTCTTGTTATTATCTTATCTATTTTACTTACTTTTAAAGAAGGCAACTTCAGCTTTCTTCTTGAATAAATTTTATCCATTCTTATGAAGTAACTCTACTCTTGCAAAATCTAGGAATATATAATTGTTGACCTACTGTTAGCTTATTTACATCTTCTATATTATTTAGTCTTGCAATATCTTCTACTGTGCTCTTAAACATCTTTGCTATTTTCCAAAGTGTATCACCTGGTTTTACAAAGTATATTACCATACTGTAGTTGCAACATTCTTTGCTTTCCTCTAAGCTTATTCCCTCAATCATATTCATTTTTTGACTTTTCTGTTCTGAAATGTTAAACTCTATGCCAACTGCTACTTCTATTACTCCATCTTTTACAATAAAATCATTCTGTTTTATTTTTAGTACAGTGTCTATGTTTGAATTTTCATCAATCCTATCTGATGAAACCTCATGGCTAAATGGCAAATCCACATTTCGTGCATTTATTCCATTTCCTTGTTCAAATAATATTGTTAAGTTTAAGTTTCCTTCATAGATTACTTTTCCGTTTCTGATTTGTGCACTATTAATTGTTGGTTTTGTTTGAATATCTAATACTCTACCTGTTAGTTCTGGAATTCTAATGTTTTCATTTAAAGTGTGCAAACTATTTATTTTATTCCTATCTGTTATTGAGTTTATTTCCTTTTTATCAAATTCCACATCAGATGTTATGCTATACAAATCCTCTATTACATCTATTTGCTTTGTTTCATATGCTGCACAGATCACTTCAATTTCTGCATCTACAGAGATTGAATGTTCTGTGCTGTCTGGTTTTACAACTAGATTGCTTAAGCAGTTTTGTACTTCACAATCACAATTTTCATTTATATTCTGTATATCAACAAATCCCATTATTGGAATTTTAGTACTTGCAGTATTTATTCTGTTATCCTCAGTTAAATACATTATTTCAATTCTAGCATCTGCCTTAGATAGAACTTTGTTGTAGCTAATTTTAATTTCCTCATCTACTATATCAATATTTACATTCATTATTTCTGCTAATTCATCTGCTGTATCTATTGCAATAGTGTCTTTTGCACTTACTTTATTGCTTCCTTTACCTACTAAAGATGTTATTTTTTGCGTGCTATTTAGAATTTGAAAATTTTCTGCATTTGAAACTCCTGTTATTACATCACAAGCTTCATTTGAATAAATTGCAACAGAAATATCTAAATTAGCTTTTATATTTAATTTTCTTCCGTTAATTATCTTAGTGTCAAAATTCTTTACTGTTATTTCAATTTTAGAATCCATGTTTTCTTTTGCATTATCCATATCAATGATTTCAGTAAAATCTAGGCTTGTGTTCAAACTTCTTATTGTAGATTCATTATCATCTGCCAAATAAATAATATATGTATTTATTGCTCCATCAATTCTAATTTTACCATCCATTACATCTTTTTTATAGATATTAACCACACCATTTGTACTTATTACATTAAGCACATCCGGTTTCACATCGTTTACTATACAATCGGTCTCAACTTGCCTGTTTTCCTTTTTTTGTCCTACTTTTTGATTTAAAATAATTTGATTTTTAGTTGTTTCTACTACCATACAATTCCCTCCCTTAATTATTACATTATATTAAGAGGAACAAAAAAAATTCCTAAAACTTAGGAATTTTTTAAAACTTTATTTTTGATTCTACTGGTGTTAATGGGAAATATTCTTTTCCATTAAATATTGATATTTGTAATTCATTTGTAAGGATATCGGTATATCTATAACTTGCATTTGTTTCTCTTTTGCAGTTTTTCAAAATGAAGATGTTTGGATAAACACTTTGTATTGTTGCTTCCTCTTCGAAATATTTCTTTCTTCCCATAGCTCCTCTTATAATAACCTTTTGTCCTATGTTTTCGCCTAATTCTGTTTTAATGTTTGAGATATCGTTTTGGCAAATCATATGCTTCCCACATCCTCTCTAATCATTTGAGCGGATTATATCATTATTTTTTTGGGTTGTCAAAAATAATTGTTTTATGTCGATTTTTGCTTTTCGTTGGAACTGTAGGGTTTCAGCAATATTTCTATCAAATATTACATTTTCATTACATTTATGTTACAGGAATTTGACAGTTAATTGAATATAAAATCGATATAAGCATTGATGGTGCTTAGTTTGCACTGATGCTGGCCTTGTTTCTAATGCCAATAGGAAGTTCAATGATAAAGATGATCGTGCCTTTATCACTACTCAATCTATTAAAAAATTAAAAGAATAAAAACATTGTGCACTTTCAAAAAGCTAGAAACGTTGATTTACAACATTTCTAGCTTTCAACTGTCAAATTTGAGATTATAACACAATGTAACTCTTCTTTGCTTTGTTTAACAGAAATGTAATAGAAATGTCATATTTTTGACATAGTTTTGTACTTCTTCCCAGTCATCTCTTTTTTCTGGATTAATGTCAGTTACATCTAGCAAATCTTCTTCCACGGTTGTCCTTGTTCCTTCAATTCTACTTGATTTATTAGCTTCAATTTTTACATGCATTTTAATATATAAATCTACATTTGGTATTAATAATGAATATGCGCTTTTTTCTTAATGTATAAATCAGTGCTTTACTTAAGATATAGTACCGCACAGCATTCCACATGACTTACCTATCCACTGTTGATAGGTTTTTGGTAGCTCGTATATTCACTATTGATTCGTTGCATTGACATTAAGCTCTACCTTTTATAACTTTTACTCATCCTCATTTGTTAAGCTATTGTCTTCTTAACTGTCGTCTTTTTTTACATAGTTTTCTAAATTTAATTCTTTCTTAAATTCTTCCTCTGTTGGTAAATATAGTTTGTACTTTGATGCAAATATTTGCTTATTATCTTCTGGCAAAGTATATTTTACAACTTGTTCACTTTTATCTGCACAAAGTACAATTCCAATTGGTGGATTGTCACCTTCATTCATCATTTCTCGTGTATAATAATTTACATACATTTGCATTTGCCCTATATCTTGGTGTGTTAAATCTCCTAATTTTAAATCTATTATTATAAAGCATTTTAGTATATAATTATAAAATACTAAGTCTATAAAAAAATGTCTACCATCAAATGTTATTTTTTGTTGTCTTGCTACAAAAGAAAAACCTCTTCCTAATTCTAATAAAAATTTTTGTAAATGATCTATTATTGATTGTTCTAAGTCTTTTTCATAGAAACTTGTTTTTCCTTCTAGTCCTAAAAATTCTAATACATAAGGATCTCTTATTATATTCTTAGGTTCTACTTTTTCTGGTAAACCTATTTCTTTGACTACTGCTTCTTTATCATGACTCGCTAATAATCTTTCATAATAAAATGTTCCGATTTGTCTTTTTAATTGTCTTACACTCCAATTAGATTTCACACATTCATTAGCATAAAATTGTCTGGATTTTTCATCTTCAATTCTCATTAATAAATTATAATGTGACCAACTCAATTCGCTAGACAGTGTCTGGCGAATTGGAAATGTACGATAAAATTGTCTCATATTTTTTAAATTTGCAACTGTAAACCCTTTTCCAAATTCACTTGTTAACTGTTCTGACAAATATTCTAATAGTTTTTTACCATATTCTGCTCTATCATTTTCTCCACATGCTTTATGTATTTCTTGTCCTATTTCCCAATACGCTTGTACCATTGCAGAATTAACGGCAGTATATACTTTTGCTTGTGCTGTTAATACACTATTTCTAATTATTTTATATGATTCTTCTGGTTGTATTGCTATTTGGTTATCACTCATAATTTTTCTCCTCATAAAATTTTATATTCAAGTAAATTCTTTATTCGAAATGGCTTATTTTTCCAACATTACATCAAATCTTCTAGCTGTAGCGTTGCTACACACTCCACATGTGATGTATAAGGGAACATGTCCACAGGCTGTACTTCTTGTATATTATATTTTTCTTCTAACAATCCTAAATCTCTTGCTAGAGTTGCTGGGTTGCAGCTTATGTAGATTATTTTTTTTGGAGTTAGTGTTTTTAGCGTTTCTATTGTTTTGTTGTCTAGTCCTTTTCTAGGTGGGTCCACAAATACTACTTCTGGTTTGCTTGTAATGTTTTTTAAGATTTCTGGAAGTATTTTTTCTACATCTCCTGCGTGGAATTCTGTGTTGTTTAGGTTGTTTAGGGTTGCATTTTCTTTTGCATCTTCAATTGCTTGTTTAACTATTTCTATTCCATATATTTTTTTGAAGTTTTGGGCTGCAAATATGCCTATTGTGCCGATTCCGCAGTATAGGTCTAGTGCGGTTTCTCCATGGCCTGCATATTTAATGGCTGTTTTGTAGAGAATTTCTGTTTGCACTGGATTTACTTGGTAGAAGGATAGTGGTGATATTTTAAATTTGTAATTGCCTAAAATATCATATATATACCCGCTTCCAAATATTATTTCATTTTTATCGCCTAATATAACATTAGTATTTTTTGTGTTATAGTTTTTTACTATTGATTTTATATTTGGATATTTGCTAACCAAAAATTGAACAAATTCTTTTTCCTTCTTAAAATTTCTATCATTTAAAACTATAGTAACTAATATTTCACCTGTTTTTATGCCTTTTCTTATAACTATATGCCTTACGGTTCCTTTTAGAATTTTTTCATTATAAACAGGAATTTTGTGAGTTTTTATAAATTCAAAAATATCATTTGCAATTTTATTGCTTTCTTCGTTCTGAATATGACAATCTTCAACTGGGATTATATCATGTGTTCTTTCTGCATATACCCCCATTGCAGGTTCATTGTTTTTGTTTAAGCCTATTGGATATTGAAGTTTATTTCTATAATTTAATGGCACCTTCATACCTATTACATCATTTACCTTTATTTCCCTATGTAAAGCTTTATAAAGGCAATTTTCTACTGTTGCTTTTTTTATCGCCAATGTTTGTTTATAGCTAATATGCCTTAATGTACATCCTCCACATTTTGGGAAGCTATTGCAATCTGATGGGGTTCTATATTCTGATGATGTAATGATTCTTACTATTTTCCCATAGCCAAAATTTTTTAAAACTTTTAAAATCTTTACTTCAACTTTTTCTCCTTTTATTGCTCCTTGAATAAAAATAGGGAACTCCTGAACTTTAGCAATCCCCTCGCCTTGAAATCCATTATCTATAATTTCAACTTCTATTACTTGATTTTTTTCTAACATTTAATCACCTACTATTGAAATTATATTCTAATATAAGCAAAAAATCAAGCTTTTTACCCTAATAGACTCTTTATTTATGAAAGAAATGTGATAAAGTCTTAAGTAATGAAATGAGAAAATGTCCTCAAATTTTATAACACTGCTATATTACATGCAATAACCTCTTTCCCATATATTTTGCCATTTATGAATACTAGCTCATTTTTATCCAAATTTTTAAAAACATAATCTGCAATTTCGTTGTATGCAATAACTTCTATCTTTGTTTTATCTAATAATTCCAAACTAATAACAGCCTTTGCATTATTGTGTTTTTCAAGTATGAACTTATATTTAACCTCACCTATTACTTTACCAATTATAAATACTTTATTCACTATAAAATTCTCCTTAAAGCATAAAATGCGTATATTCGAAAATCTACTAATACACATTTTGTTGTTACATTTTTACCTAAATTAGGAAGGAATAAATCTCTTTAATACTAATACCTTTACTGTATGTATTCCTTGAAATACATAATCTCAAATTTGTATTAGAGTACGGAGCGGAAAGAAATGTTGTTGTTGCTTTCCCTTATCTCGTATTTTTAGTCTATATTCGTTTATTTTATATCCACAAAAATTTACACCTTGTTTGTTTTTGAATATTTGTGTTTTTTTGTTTAATTCTAATTTTAGTTTTTCACTCAAAAAAATCTTTTTATATGTTCAAGCATTTTATATAAGGAAAGCTTATATTCTGTTCCAATGCTATATTTCTCAGTTCTTGGAACTTTAATTATCATTTCAATAATATATTGAATATATTTCTCCGCCTTAGGTATAAGGCTTAGCACATTACCCTTTTCATTCATTTTCTATCAAACCTTGTTTTTCTTTTTGCCTCTTAAGTAAGGCTTCTAGGTAAATATCATCTGCATAAGCATTTGCACCTTTACACATCAAACAATTAATATGGTTACCTTGAGTATAATGTTTCTTCCCCATATGTTCTTTTTCCAAAACCAATTCAATTTTTTCCTTATTCACACTATACACATGGTATGCGTACCCTAATTTTTCAACTTTTTCCAAATACTTATCTAAAGCATTAATAGGCACACCAACCTTGCAACTATTTTTCTTATAGCAAGAACATTTAAGTTTTAGCTTATTATTAAGAAACACTGCATCCTCTTCAACTGCAATATAAAATGCCCCTGCCCTTACAAATACGATTTCATTTTTATGCTCTTTTCTCAAGATGTCCACCATTTGGCTATAACCCATTTAAAAATCTCCTCCTATACATTTTTT
>ULVD01002257.1_pt1 | contig 25138 bp, 15 predicted proteins | sample 1959101 | NCBI WGS metagenome assembly ULVD01 (sample SAMEA4835777, study PRJEB28245) | human gut metagenome | biome: gut microbiome; material: fecal sample | place: Denmark | collected 2008
TAGAGCCCGCCGTCTTCTACAATGGCACGCGCACCTATACAAGGCTCCTCATGGATGCCGAGATCCTTCCTGCGCTCCCTGTGACCGACCTCGAAGAAGCCCTCCGCAGATCCATGAGCCGCACCCTCACCATAGATTCGCCGCGATGGATATCCTTCCTGCGGCGTGCCTATGAAAACCTGCCGATAAACCTCACTTCCATGGAAAAGAAATACCTGCGCATGTGGGCGATCACCCTCTTTCCCGATGGGCAGAAGGACAGCCCGAAAGACCCCGCCCTCGCCATCACCCGTTTTGCGAAAGAAACAGCCCTCAAGGAAGAGATTAGCGACCTGCTCGACTTCCTCTATGACCGCATCGATATCATTCCCCAAAAGGCAGAGCTTCCCTATCCCTGCGCCCTCGAAGTCTATGATAGCTACACGCGCGACCAGCTCTTCGCAGCCCTCGGCTTCGCCAAGCCCGCCAGCATTCGCGAAGGCGTGAAATACCTCGACCATACGAACAGTGACACCGTCACGCGGCCGACAGACGTCTTCCTTGTGACACTCAATAAATCGCAGAAAGAATTCTCCGATACCACCCTCTACGAAGACTACTCCATCGACCGCCACCTCTTCCACTGGCAGAGCCAGTCCACCATCACGCCCGAGTCCAAGACAGGACAGCGCTATCTTTCCCAAAGAGAAACCGGCGGCATCGTCCTCCTCTTCGTCCGAAGCGCCAAGCAGGACGCCTGCCGCAATGCCATGGCCTATACCTTCCTCGGCACCGCAAAGATCGTCTCCCACGAAGGTTCCCAGCCCATCAGCATCATCTATCGCCTCGATCATCCCATTCCCGCGAAATATATCACAAAGACCGATAGCAGCGGCGTGCTGTGATAAAAAACGCATACGGTGTTTTTTCTCTGCCTTAACACTTGCTTTAGAAATGTATGACTGAAAAAATAATGATTTCATGCATAAAAGTCTGACACGATGAATGTTTTTGACGTCTCTCTGTGTTATAATAAAACTAATTATAGCTATTCATCTCTATGGGAGGCGAAAGAAATGAAAAAATTCACGCAGTGGAAACGGCGGAGTTCTCGTTTCTTTGGCATGCGTCCTAAAACTGAATTGACAACCTACGAGGGTAGGGTGGGGTAACAAAGTAATCTCCTCTGCTTTAGAGAGCCCATTTTCTGATGCAAAAGTGTCGGAAGATGGGCTTTTGACGTGCAAAGAAGAACATGAGGAGGAGAGCACTATGGCCCGCCAACTTCCTTGGGACCGGTATGAAGTGGCACTGCTTTTGGATGCGTATTTACGGATACAGGAAGAACCACAGAAGGAAAAAGATATTCTTGCCGATCTTTCGAAAAATCTGCGGAAAAGAGCCATTCATTTGGGATATACGATCGATGCGGTATTCCGAAACGAAAATGGCATGAGCCTGCAATACCAAAGAATGAAGTTTCTGATGACCATTAGCGCGCATGGGTTTGATGGCCCTATTTCCCGGTGTTTCCATGAAGTTGTGGGGATCTATAAAAAAGACCGGGACTGGTATCAGATGATCCTGAATAAAGCGAGGAAAGAGGCAGGACTTGAGGCCCAAGAGAAGAAGAAAAAAGCACCGATTATTGTGGTGGATGGCGTCCGTGTGGATGCAGGAGCTTCTGATAAAAATGCGGAACCAGCCAAGAAGCCACCGCCTGTCTCTGTCATAAAGCATGAGCCAGTCATTCGTGAGGTGCCTACCAGCACAAACTCTTCGGAGATCTCTATCGTAGATCGGCTTCATCTCGCTCCTGCGCTCCAACGAAAACTGGAAGAAGAAGGGATACATACCATCAAAGCACTCCAGCACTTCCTGGCAGACCATAAAGAAAACTATATGATTGATTTCAAAGACTGGCAGGATGCGAATGAGAAGCTGCAGGCGTATCTGCGAGATGGTTCTTTTCCTTCTACTGCCTCACGAAGGGAGACACAGGCTGTTCCCACTGGGAATGAAGCAGACGTGGAACATGAGACAGATGAAAGACTCCCCCGATCTATGCGCCTGCTCTCTGAAGAAGACTTTAGCCGAATCCCTTCCTATGCGCAGAAATGGAATATATATTGTCTGGATTTGCCGTTTGAATTGAATGGCAGATTATACACGGTGAATGTTCATACAGTCAAAGAGTTATACGACTATTTTGCGGTTCATACGATCAATGATGTTTTTTCTCAAGATGACTGGGCACTGCTTCATCTGAAATTGCTTGCGTACCGGAAACGATTTGTGAAGGAACAGAGACCCGTAGTAAAAGCACAGCCGAAAACAGAAGAGAAGAAAGTGGAGCCTTTGGTCACTGCCGAGCCATCGCAAGCCTATGGGAGAAATGCTGAAGAGGATAAACCCATTCAGCTGACTTGTGATTTGGCGGAAAAAAGAGACTACAAGGGATATCAGCCGCTGGCATTCTGTTATTTTGGGGATGAGACTCAAGTGAGTGGCTGGCGTGATATGTACGTAAAATGTTGTAAAACGCTGTATGAGGATTATCCGAAAATATTCAAAAGGCTGGCGTCGGCATCTCGCAAACAGCCTGGTCCTAGTTATGTAGGAAATTCATTCGAAGCTAACTATATGCATGACGGAGTGTCGATAGGCGATACATGGCATGTAGAAACGAAAATCACGCCGAAGCAGATGATGGGGATTCTCCGCGCCATCGTAAAGAATAGCGATGTGGATTATGAAAACCTCACCTTTACTTTCCTTGTCCCAAAAGATGCGATAGAGCAGGGAAAGGCAGCACCTGCAGCTCCCGCCATGCATGAGACGGGTGATGCACTGCCGGTAGAAGAGACGCCAAAGGATACGCCAGACATAAACGCGGAAGAGCCAGCGGTCAGCGAAGAAGACAAGCTTGCTCAAGTGCTTCGAGAAAAATTTCCTGATGGTCTCCGCCAGCAAAATCTTGCCATGAAGCAATATAAAGCGCGCTACGAGGAGATGTTTGGTAAAGCGCTCTTGGTGCAGAATGCCATGTTGATGGAGAAGCTGCGAGACATCGGAGAGGTGAGAGTGGATGGCCGTATCTATGCGAAGGCGAGTAGCGCAGAGCAGGGGATCTTGGAAGGCATCGCCAAAGACTTGATGAGGCTTTTGGATGAGAGTGCCTCGAGCCTATACTGGCCTTGCATTTACGAGCATTATAGAAACGAATTTTCAGGGCTCAGTATCTTTACCGAGGATGTCATGCGCTCGGAGCTTATGCCCTTGTTTTCTTCTGACTATGTATGTGGCGAAGTCATTTCCAAGCGCTCGGAGACACAGGACCGCGGTGAGGAGATCCGTCGGCTCGTGACAGGGTCCCCCGTGGCGATTTCCCTGACAAGCATACAAGAAAAGATCTGGTACTGGCCTCAGAATATGGTCAAGAAATTTCTGGATGGAGTTCCGGGTATCATCAAGGCCAAAGACCTGTATTTCTATGGGCCCAATGTTACTTTGAGTGATACAGAAAAGCAACGGCTCCGCGATGCCCTGCTGGAGGATATGACGCAGAGACAATTTATCCCGAATGATCGGCTGCGTGAAATCATGGAAGAAAGCTGCCCGGGTGTCGCGATAGATATGAGCAGTCTGGATGACGCATTGCTTCGGAAAGTACTAGCCATGCTGTATCCCGCAGATTTCATCGAAAAAGCCAAAGGGCTTTTTCCCGCGGGACATATGAAAAGCGGAAGAGAGCAGATCCAGGAATACTGCCACGCCCATACCAAACTTTCAACGTCGGATATCAAATGGTTCGCCAAACAGCGCGGGATACTCGGAAATATCTGCAACTACGTGATGGATGAAATGGTACGTGTATCGCCAGAGGAATGGATCCGAAGAGACCATGTCCATTTCCGAGGGAAAGAGGCACATATCATCCAAAAGATCGGCCAGCAGATGGGGAAGAAGGCCTACATGCCTTTGGAAGATTTTACCCTTTTCCTGTCATTCCCAGATATTGGCATTCCGTGGAATGTCTATGTGCTGGAGAGTTTTTTGTACAAGAATGATGCGATGCTCTGCCCATTCTCTCTGGTGCAGGCCAATGGCTGGATCAGTGACAGCGGCGTATACGGTGCCGTGGTCAAGAAAGGATATGCCATCGATTCCTACGATGATGTACTCATCGAGCTGCTCTCCCATTCACCTGATTGGCAGACTGATGAGGAGGCTTTGGACCTTATCGTAGCACATAAACTGCAGGTACTGCGAAAGATAAAGCAGATCGGAACCATCGTAAAGCAGGCGAAGCGCAAACGAGCACAGCTGGTCACGGCGAATCGCTGACCATAATTCATACTTCTTAGAGGAAACAATATGTACAAATACACATGGGATGAAGAGACGGGAGGTCTATTGCTCCTTCCGGAGCTGTCGAAATTCAGCAAAGAGCCTCGTCCTGTTTACTATAAAGAGCTGGATATTCTGGGCTTTGACAAGTACTGGAATTACCCGAAAGATGACCATGCGCCGCTCCTTTGGGCGGAAGCGAACAACTATATATACAAAGGCCGCACGATCGCGAAGGTGACCGGCGGAGCACTATATACGCCGCCCGGTCTCGTGGTGCTGGACAAAGATCCGGAACCCGGTGGCAAGCCGCTCGAATTCGTCGATGTGCCGCGTATGTGTGAGAAGAATAGGGCAATCATGGAAGCTTTGGTGCAGGAGACCGTGCAGCAGGTGTACCAGACGTATGAATCATACAAGTCCCGCATCGATGTTTTTTATGTGGCTTTCAGTGGCGGCAAGGATAGTGTGGTGGCACTGGATATGGTGCAGCGTGCTCTTCCGCATGAGGCGTTTAAGGTGGTGTTCGGGGATACAGATATGGAATTTCCCACAACACTAGCGCTTATAAATGACATACGGGATGATTGCAAAGAAAATGGGATCACATTTATTCATGCGAAGTCCCAAATGCGTTCCTTGGACTCATGGAAAGTGTTCGGTCCACCATCACGCAGAATCCGCTGGTGCTGTACCGTACATAAAACCGCACCTGTCATTAACAAGCTATGTGAGTTGTACGGATTCAATAATTTGCACGCCATGATGACGACTGGTGTACGTGCTGAAGAAAGTTTTGCCCGTTCCAGTTATGACATGATTAGCATGGGGAAAAAATTAGAAGGGCAGTACAGTTTTCATCCGTTGCTCTATTGGTCCTCTGCGGAAATCTTCTTGCACATTTTCGGTAATCACTTACGCTTAAATGAAGCATATAAACTGGGTTTCAATAGGGTGGGATGTATCATTTGTCCGAATTCGTCAGAACGTCATGAGTATATGAAAAAATGTAGTTTCCCAGATTTGGTGAAGGCATATACCGATATTATCGCGGAAACATGTGCAAAGGATTTATCCGGCGACAATCGAAAGCGTTTTTTTGAAATCGGTGCTTGGAAAACGAGGCTGAGCGGACGTGAGCTGAAGTTTAGTGAAGAAGAGCGCTTTCAGTTTCAAGAGAAGAGTGGGAAGCTGATATTTGAAGTAAAAAATCTGAATAATGATTGGAAACAGTGGTATAAAACCATGGGAGACATGGTTCAAGATGACCAAGGGTATCTGCTTGAATATAAAAAAGTATGGCGTCGCTGTGTGTTGCAAACGGGCGCGAGGAATGCATTCATCATAGATAACGAGAAACGAGATAAAAACACGATCGAGTTTGTCAGTTTATTCAAAGCAGTTTTGGCAAAAATGGAATATTGCGTGCAGTGTCAGACCTGCCCTGCAGAATGCCCTAATAGAAACATCGAGATGAAAGATGGTCAATTACATGTGGGCGATAAATGCAGCAGATGTCATGCATGTCTCAAAGTATTAGATGGTTGTCTATATTATCATTCAGTCAGGGGGAGCAAGGATATGAAAACAGTCAAAGGAATCAATCGATATTTTAGCGTGGGCGTTCCTATGGAATGGATTAAAAACTATGTGAAGGATCAGTCTTATGAGCCGGGAAATAAAAAGACCGATGCCATGTATACGTTTTTACGAGATGCCAAAATGACGGAAAAAAGAAAATTGACCGATTTTGGACAGTTCATGCTGAAAAGAGATTTTAACGATGAGAAGACGTGGGCGATTTTGCTGTGCAATCTTGCTTATTCTCCTGCATTTAACTGGTATATCACAAACATTCCTTTTGATGTAGATTACACGAGCGAGACAGCCGCATTGGATTTGGCGGATGCCAGCAAGCACGCGATTGGAGAATTCTGGAATGCCTTCAAGACAATTCTGGATTCGAATAGCTGTTTACAGTTGATTGGCTTTGGTATTCCAGAAATCGAAAGCAAAACAACCAAGATGGGCGATGTAAAGAAGAAAATGCTCTCATTGAGACGAACTGCTTGGATGAATCCGGACAGCCTTACTATCCTCTATTCTCTCTATAAATTTGCAGAAGCCTGCGGCGGGTACTACCAATTTTCCCTCTCTACACTCCTCGATGACTCCATCGAGAGAGACGGCGTCTCTCCGACGCGTATCTTCGGGCTGGGTGAGGATGAGATGAAGCGTATCCTGAATGGCCTCTCCAGCAATTATCCCGACTTTATTTCCGCTTCCTTCACGCTCGATCTTGACAACATCACGCTTCGCAGTGAGAAAACTGCAGATGACGTATTACAGCTTTTCTAAGGGGAATCCATCATGACAGACACGTATGAGAAATATTTCAATATCGATCCGACATACTATGCCGCTGTCACGGCAGAGCTGATCAAAGAAGGGAAAGTCAGCTGGAAGAAATTCTATCCCCATGCGACCTTTGTGAAGCTCTTGGAGACCACGCGCCGCGTCCTTTCCGGCGGAGCGCATCGCTCGATCTGGGTGGAAGGGGCCTATGGTACAGGGAAATCACATGCCGCCCTCACCGTCAAGTCCATTTTGGAAGCTTCTGACCAGGAAGTGAGAGACTATTTCGATGATTTCGGTCTGTCTTCCGATCTCCGGGATCAATTTATTTCTCTCAAAAACAGCGGGACCATCTTGACAGTGCATCGCATCGGCTCAGCGAGCATTCACACGGAGATGGATCTCGTCATGGCGGTGCAGCAGAGCATCATGGCAGCGCTAAAGGAAAAAGGACTCACCAATCATGGCGCACTCTCTATGAAAGATGCCTTTTTGAAATGGGCAGAAGATGCAGCCAATAAAGCATTCTTTGATGCGAAAATTCATGATATCAAGTACATCATCGATTTCAGCCAGATGAGTGCGGATGAAGTCATCGAAAAACTGAAAAATGGAGATGCTGAAGAGACGGAAGACCTGATGGCGAAGGTGCTGCAGGTCCTGAAGGACAATGGATTTGCGGGACTTTTGACGAATGCGAACCAGATGTCTGCCTGGATCAAAGACATTATCGCTTCGAATCATTTGTCTTCCATCCTCTTTATCTGGGATGAATTTTCAGAATACTTTATTAGCCACCCGGTGGGTTTGACAGATTTCCAGACGCTGGCGGAAATCAGTGAGTCGCAGCCTTTCTATTTCATGGTCGTGGCGCATCAAAGCCGCAACCTGTTCGCCGATGCCAATGTGGCGAAAAAGATTCTGGATCGTTTCGAATCGCCTGTGAAGATCGAACTGCCGGAAAACATGGCATTCAAGCTGATGGCGCAGGCCATGCGTGTGACATCCGATTCCGCCCTGAAAGCGGAATGGGCTTCAGATAAAGCAGATCTGAATCTGGAACTCGGCGCAGTGCGGCATCATATCATCGAAAGCTCGCAGCGCAGCAACCGCGCCGGGCAGAAAATGAATCTGACGGATGAAGAATTACAGGCCATCACGCCGATGCACCCCTATGCGGCTCTTTTACTGAAACATATTGCGACGCTTTTCAATTCGAACCAGCGCAGTATGTTTGACTTCATCATCAGCAATGATATGACGGATGCGAAGGGGTTCAAATGGTTTATTCACAACTTTGGTTCCACCACGGAGCCGAACCTTCTGACTATCGATCTTCTGTGGGATTTCTTCTGCGGGCAGCAGAAGGCGGGACTCAATGATGATGTACGAGGCATTCTCGATACATACAATACGATGCAGCTGGATAAGCTGGTAGACAATGAAAAGAAGGTCGTGAAGACCATTCTTCTCTTCCAGGCGATTTCTCTTCACATCGTGGACAATCCTCTGCTGGTGCCCAATGATGAAAACCTGGATATGGCATTCTCAGGGACGGAATGGGCTCCTGGGCAGGCTGTAAATATCGCGAAGGGGTTGGTGGAGAAGGGACTCATTTTCCAAAAACCGACTGGCAGCGGCAAGTTGGAATACTGCGTGGCCAATGCAGGCAGCGGTACAAGTATGGAGAAATATCGTGAGAAGGCAGAAAAAGAGACGAAGACATCGGCCCTCATCACAAACGGAAAATTGCTGGAAACCATTGCGATCCCTGTCGCGATTCGAGGACGTTTCCTTTTGAATGACAACGGAACGGGCGATGAGTCATTTGGCCGTATCGCTACGCGTCTGCAGAATCTTCGTGCGTCCAATCGCTTCAAGACCATGGCAACCTTTGCGATGGACTCCATTGAAATGCTCAAAATCGAGCAGAAGATCCGGGAACGGACAAAAATCATGGATGACAGCTGGGTGATCATCGAGACGCTGACGCCGATGGGAACCGATCTCAAGAAGCAGTACATCGATAATCTGGCATTCAGTTTCTACAATGCACAGAAAAATAAGGCGCAGGCGGAGCACTATGAAAAACAGGCGATGTCTGTTTTGTCGGATTGGAGCAATAAGATCATGCAGGGCGCTTTCATGGTGTACACGAAGGCTGCTCCGAATGGTGAACGCATGGCGAATCTGGAAGCCTTGCAGCATTTCCTCACCGAGCTGGATCATGAAGTGTATTTCTACGGTGTCGAGCAGTATGATCTGACGGATACGATGTACAGCCAGTATGCACTGGCGCAAGGTGCACTTTGCGGGATCCATGAAAAGCTGTCAGGGGCATATAAGAGTAGCAATAAAAAGAGCTTCGAGGTGGCATTGAAAGGGGCATGGGAGGTGCCGGACTATTGGAAGAGACCGGAGCTCACCAGCCTTCCGATCGTTCAGATCAAGAAAAAGGTGGAGGATCTGATCGAGAAAGGGTTTGCCAGCAAAGCAGGCCGCGTCTCTGTTTCGGATATCTGGAATGAATTGGAGCAGCCTCCTTTCGGTTTCATGCCATGCAGTGCGGCTGCTTTGGTGATGGGCTTCGTGCTGAAGGAATACGCAAATATTGAATATTTCTGGAGCAATGGATCCCTGACAAAACCAATGTCGCCGGATACGATGAAGACGATGATCGCCGAGGCGATGACTGCAGGAAATGATCGCAAGAAGAAAGAACAGTACATCGTCACAATGACGCCGGAAGTGAAAAAGTTCCTCCAGGTGACGGCGGCTTCCTTCCATATCTCGGAAGACAGATGCAATAGTGTAGAAGACGCTGCGACATCGATCCGCATCAGGATGAAGCAGTTCGAATTTCCGCTGTGGACTGTGAAGTCGCTCCTTTCCAAAGAAGCGCTCCTCTCGGGGAAAGAGCTACTTTCAGATATACTGGATGGATACAGCACGATCGCCAATGGCTCGCAGGAAGAAGCCAGCAAAGCAGCGGAAGCCATCGGAAAGGCAGCTCTCGATCACCCAGCGGTGGCGGATGACTTGCAGCTTCTTTGCCAGTCTGATAAGACGCGGCAGGGGATGTTCGCCTACGTGGCATCGTATCGGGATGGACTTCTGCCAAGATTGGCACAGGAGATCGCAGACGGCGGCAAGTACCTTATGCGTATCAAGTCTGGATTCGATGCGGGTGAAGCAAATTGGGTATGGCGGAAAGAGACGGCAGATAAAGTCATCTCGAATGTGATCCTGGAATACCAGATCGTCGCAGAAAGCAGCCGATGCATCGGTCTGTATCACTCGTATGGTGAGGCTGTGGCGGGCTGGGTGACCAAAGCCCAGCAGATCAAGCTGCCGTATGAGATCGTACGGCCGATGGTGGGATCGCTCGGTGATTTCTTGAAAGCACTGAAACAGCTCCTTGAGACACGCACTATTCAGGATAAAGCGGCATTCTATCAGCTGCTTTGTCAGAAGGGCAATGACTTTATCGATTTCTACCAATCGCAGCAGCACTATTTCCTGAATGCCGTCTCCAGCTTTACGGAAGGTATGGATGAAGACAGCAAGAAGAAACTGTATCTGGAATTGCCTGCCGGACAGCTTGGCGCGGACTCGACCCGCTACTACAATCTGGTGCAGGAACGCGTCGGGCGGTATCAGCAGGATAAGGAAAAGAAGGAACTGCAGGAAGAATGGCGCCAGATGACAGGCTCTACGGATCCGAAAGATTGGTCTTATAAAAATAGAACGCCGATTCTCTGCCTCTTTACTAATGAAGAACGTGGCAGCGCTGAGCGTCTCCTGCCCGTCATTGGAGATCCGAATGCTTCTCTGGAACTTGTGCAGAAAACAGCGGAATATTTGAAATCGCTCAGGAATTCTGACTTCTCACGCCGTATGGATGATACTTCGTATCTGGATGCCTGTTTCATGAAGTATATTGTGGATCAGGAAAGCATCCTGCTTAAGGATCCTTCCGAAATCAGGCAAAAGCTTTTTGAATATGACTGCAATGTTTACGGCTGGTGGAACAATCCAAACATCAGAAGCCGCTTGAAGAAGATGTTCAAGAAAGAATATGAACTTCACGGGAAAGCAGAAGCGGAGCAGATTTTTGAGCATATGTCCGCTGATCAGCTGCGTGAATATCTGCGGGATAAACTGATGGACCCTGATTTTGGCCGGGAGATCCTGAAAGGCCAGAAATGAGGTGGCTCTCATGGAATGCAATACTATGGATCAATGCTTCGATCGGATAGAAGCCTATTGTCAAAAGGAGATCACCGGGCATCCTTTGCTGGTGAATACTGAGAATGCCCATGATTTCCAGTGTCTTGTCAAGCGTATGCAGCTGGATGGGAATAAAACCTGCGTTTTTGTGCATGACTATTGTGGGAAGGGCTTGCCTCAAATCGATGCCATTTTTCGGGATGTAAAAAAGAAAGGCTGTTTTGTCGTGATCGGGCTTTCTTCCTATGTCATGCTGCTCGGTAAGAAGAGGGCGGAAGAACTGATGGCGAGGCTGCAGGAGCTTTCTGTGGCGGGGCATGTCATTGTCTTGCTCTCGCATATGAAGGAGATCCGTCTGTCTAGGATGCAGCAGGACCAGCATCTATCATATCGGGTACTCTTGCTTGAGGGGGAACCCACAACGCTTCCATCGATTTATCTCGCATCACCGGAGGAAAACTCTTTCGGTCAGTCGGTACTGCCGAATATCCAGGCACTGCTTGAAAAGCTGGAGCAATATGATTCTGCGACGGGGGAGACGTCCTTCGTGGCGCGAATCGGTTTTCCCAGAGAAATCTTTAGTGAGTCTATGTATTCCATCCGCAGCTCGAAAGGTATATTTGAAGAGCTGGTGAAAGCCTATCCGGTACTGAAAGGCGCGCTCAAAGAGTGCTGGGGCACGAAGGAGGAATGGGCGTGGTTTGCCAAGTACTGGGAAGAATCTCTATCATGGAGTGCTTTGGCAAAAAGGTGCTTCGGGCTTGAGACGCATTTTTCTACGATCCTGAAGCAGGAATACGGGCAATCGGATGAGAGGGAGACCTGGCTGTACTGGCTCCTTCTCAAGGTACAAGGAGCATCAGAAGATGCCTACTTGTCGTATGCGCTGGGAAAGAGCCAGCATTGGCGGGATCTTTGGGAGCATATTTTCCTATCGCTGGCTTCACTTTCCTTTCAAATAAGAGGATTTGAAAAGTATTGCGAGGGGCGGAAACGATTGCTGGAAGGGCAAGCCATTCCGGCGACTTGGGTGAGCGAATATCAGGATGCCATTGCACAAAAAGGGAGAGACGCCATCTGGTATCTCTTTGCCGGAACGGCCTGGGAGGGAAAAATGCTGTTCCAGTGTCTTGCTGACTATGACTATACGAAAGAAGAAGTCATGGGCGTGCTTAAGACGCATTTCCCGGATCTTTTCGCCTATATGAAATCGTTCACTTTTACCACCCATCAGAAGGTGCCTGAAAGACTGGTGTCTTTACTAACGAAATATTTTGACGACTACAAGTGGCAGAAACTGATGAATCATCTGACTCCGGATTTCAAAGCTCAGGTGAATACACTGGCGGAGCATCGTGTCTACAACCAGTTTCCTATTCGCAGTCTGGCTTTGAGTCAGATGAAAAAAGAGAATACGATGATGTACTTCGTCGATGCGCTTGGCGTGGAGTATCTCTCCTATATCTCGGAAAAGTGTAAGACGTATGGTCTCTTACTCTCTATTCAGGTGGTGCATGGGGAGCTCCCGTCCATTACATCACAGAATACAGAGTTCATGAATCCTGCTGTAATAAACATCAAAGATCTGGATGAGCTGAAGCATGAGAGCCAGACCTATAACTATGAGAAGCAAAAGATCCCGCTGCATCTTGTGGCAGAGCTGAAAGCGATCGATGGTGTGCTGCAAACCATCCGCGATGGACTTTTGACGAAGGAAATGAAGAGTGCCATTATCATTTCTGACCATGGCGCGACCCGTTTGGCTGTCTTGAATGACGAAGAGTATGGAGCAGAGTTCATTGTAGGAGAGTCCAAAGGGCAGCATAGCGGACGCTGCTGCCAGGTGGAAGAAGATCCTAGGATCCCGTTTGCTGCTTATGAAAATGGGTATGCCGTTCTTGCCAATTACATGCGCTTCAAAGGCAGCCGCAAGGCGGATGTGGAAGTGCATGGCGGAGCGACATTGGAAGAGACGCTCGTGCCGCTGCTGCAGATTTCCTTGAAGCCAAAGGATCCGATGGTGGAATTCCAGCCAGCACTGGTGCAGCTCAGAAAGAAAGAAGTGGGCGAGCTCCTCTTGGTCACGAATTTTGACATGGCGGATCCCTATATCATCGTGAACGGAAAGATCTATCGAGGAAAACTGGATACGCATCGAAGACGTGCCATCATTCCTCTTCCGGATATGAAGAGAACGCATGATTATATGGCGGATATTTATGATGGAGATACCTTACTGAAAGAGCAAGTAGCCTTCCACGTCAAGAAGGAGGTCGCCAAAGACAATCTGGGCGATATTTTCTAAGGAAATAGGGGTGAATCGTAATGATAGAATGCACGCAGCCGGAAGAATTTGTGAATAAGCTCCGCGATGCTTTCGATGCGATGGCGGTTTATAAAGACTTGAAGAAGAATAATTTTATCTCTGCCTTCAAATTGCCCTCTTTTATGCGGGACTGGGTGATCGGGCGCTTTCAGGACGATGATGGCGAGGTCGATGTGGGAGAGGTGACGGATTTCATTCATCGTTTTATACCGAAAAAAACGGACTGGCCGCACATGTTGAATGAGATCGTCCATCAGGAGGTCTTGGTGACTTGTCTCTCCAAAGTTTCCGTCTACATTGACATCAAGACAAGCGAGATATCCTTCGAGCTTCCAGACTTTGGCTTGCAGCACAAGGACACGCGCATACCGGATGAGGTGTGGTCAAAGTGCAGCAAGGATCTGCTGAAAAGCGAAGAAAGCTGGGGCATCGTGAAGCTGGGGTATCAGCCGCCGGAGGGAAAGGAAAAAGGCAAGATTACGCTGGAAGGGTATCAGGATTTCTGTCCCTACGGCGTTGATTTGGACGAATTCTGCAGTGCCAGAGAAGATTTCACGCTGGAAGAATGGGTGGATATCATCTTGGGGGCGGTGGATTATAATGCGGCAGGGTATAAAGATTTCACGCAAAAGCTCTGTGTGCTCCAGCGACTTCTTCCTTTTGTGGAAAAGAGAGTGAATCTTCTTGAACTCGCTCCGGCGGGTACAGGGAAATCTTATCTCTTCGGGCAAGTCAGCCGTTATGGCTGGTTGGTATCTGGCAAGGTGACGAGAGCCAAGCTCATCTATGATCTGGGTAAGAAGAAAGATGGGATCGTGGCTCTGCGCGACTTCGTGGCACTGGATGAGATCCGCGAGGCAGAGTACATGCAGGATACGGAAATTCAGTCGGCGCTGCAGGCGATCATGGAAAATGGGAAGTATCGTGCACCGGATAATCATGAAGTGAATGTGGACGCAGGGATCATTTTCCTTGGGAATATTGCTTCGCAGGCGATGAATGAGTATACAAATATGTTCACCGAATTGCCGAAGCCATTCCGGCAGCCGCAGTTTCTGGACCGCATTCACGGTTTTATTAAAGGTTGGAATTTGCCGCGTATGACGGATGATATGAAAGTCTGTGGGTGGGCGCTCAATTCGGAATATTTTGCCATGATTATGCATCAGCTCCGCGATGAATCGTCCTATCGTTCGGTGGTAGATGAGCTGGTCGAGCTTCCGAAGGGGGCAGATACACGTGATACAGAAGCTGTAAAGCGTATGGCGACAGCATACTTGAAGCTCCTTTTCCCTCATGTGACGGAAGCAAGCGCGATCTCATCAAAGGATTTTCGTATGTATTGTTTGCGCCCTGCGATGGAAATGCGTGCCATCATGCGTATGCAGATGGGGTTTGCAGATCCGCAGTATCAAGGCAAGATGATTCCAAATTTCAAAGTGAAGGAGATGTAGTCTTGCGAAAAGGGAAAGAAGAGATCTGTATCGCATGCGGTAAGAAACCGCTTTCCAAAGATGAGGTAGGTATTAACAAAAAACTGCTGGGCTCTGATGTGGAGGCATTCTATTGCCTGGGCTGTCTGGCAGACTACTTGGAAGTAGAGCCGCAGGATATTTTAGATAAGATCGAAGAATTCAAAGCTGAAGGCTGCAGGCTTTTCGAGTGAGAAGGTGTTTCTTATGATATATGCAGATAATGCTGCGACGTCTCCTTTAAGTCCCACGGCTTTTGAAAAGATGAAGCCGCTGATGCTGGAAGAATTCGGTAATGCTTCACAGTTATACTCATTTTCCAGAAATCCGCGGGCTCTTTTGCAAGAGGCCCGGGAAATCATTGCAGGGTGTATTCATGCTGCACCGGAAGAAATATTTTTTACTTCTGGTGGGTCGGAAAGTGATAACTGGGCTGTCAAAGGTCTTTTAGAAAAAGATGACTACCGGCAGACGGTGACATCATCTTTTGAACATCATGCAATTTTGCATTCCTGTGAGACGATCGAAAGACTGGGGTTCCTAGTGTCCTATGTTTCACCAGATCACAGCGGACATGTGACTTTAGATGCGCTGGCAAGGGCACTTACCAAGAAAACGAAGCTGGTCTCCATTATGATGTCAAATAATGAGCTAGGAACCATCCAGCCCATCAAAGAGCTGTGCGAAATAGCGCATGCCCATGGCGCCCTCTTCCATACAGATGCGGTGCAGTCGATGGGGCATATTCCCATTGATGTCCGGGAGCTTGGCGTCGACATGATGTCAGCCTCTTCCCATAAATTCAATGGGCCCAAAGGCATCGGATTTCTCTACATTCGAAAAGGAACGCGCATCCGTCCTTACATGGATGGTGGAGCGCAGGAACGTGGCTTGCGGGCTGGTACGGAGAATGTAGCGGCGATTGTCGGGATGGCGGCGGCATTGGAGGAAAATGTTCGTCATATGACTGCCAATCATCAGCACCTGATTTCTTTAGAGCAGATCATCTTGCACGCGTTGGATGCATTGGGAATCGACTACCTGAGAAATGGTACAGCGCCGCAAGTCCCAGGGAATATGAGCCTTTCCTTCAAAGGTATGGAAGGGGAGATGCTGCTCCACCGCTTGGATCTGAAAGGGATTGAAGTGTCGACAGGCTCTGCGTGCAATAGTGAAAAGACGGAGGTCTCTTATGTGCTGAAGTCGATCGGGTTGGATGAGGCCTATGCTTTGGGCACGATCCGTATATCTTTAGGAAGGTACAACACGACGGAGGAAGCGGAGGCGATCGCGCGGGCGCTGGTGCAGATCTGCAAAGAAAGAGTATAGGCTAAGACCCCTCTATGCCTTGGGCATAGAGGGGATTTATTTCGCCGGCATCACTTTGTCTCTTTTCGCGGCCCTTCGGGAGCGGCAGTCATTTTCATTTCCCTTTCCTTCCCCTGTATGGTAAAATATAACAGTCATACTGACATGAATAATAAAGAATAGAGAGGCGAAACTTATGGCTCATTGCAATGAAAATTATCTGAATCTTCAGGGTGCATACCTGTTCGCGGAAGTCCGCAAGAAGCAGGAGGCGTACAAAGCCGCGCATCCGGATGCGAATATCATTTCCCTTGGTATCGGTGATGTGACGCAGCCGCTGGCTCCGGTCGTGATCGAAGCGATGAAGAAGGCTGTCGAGGAAATGGGACATGTGGAGACGTTCCGCGGCTATGGTCCGGAGCAGGGCTATCTCTTCCTTCGTGAAGCGATCGCGAAGCATGATTTCCAGGATCGCGGATGTGATATTTCCCCAGACGAGATCTTTGTCAGCGACGGCGCAAAGTGCGATGTCGGCAATATGCAGGAGATCTTTGCAGAATCGGATATCGTCGCGATCACCGATCCGGTGTATCCGGTCTATGTGGACAGCAATGTCATGGCTGGCAGAAGCGGCAAATATGTCCGTGGGGCGTATGAACGCTTCGAATATCTGCCGTGCTATGAAGAATGCGGCTTCAAGGCAAATCTGCCGTCTCATGATCCGATGATCATTTATCTGTGCTCGCCGAATAACCCGACCGGCTCTGCGCTGACGAAGAAGGATCTGACGGTATGGGTACGCTATGCACAGCAGACGGGCTCTGTCATTTTCTTCGATGCTGCGTATGAAGCATTCATCACGGAAGATGATGTGCCGCACAGCATTTATGAGATCGAAGGAGCGAAGGAAGTCGCTATCGAGTTCCGTTCGTACTCGAAGACGGCTGGCTTCACCGGCGTCCGCTGCGGTTACTGCGTCGTTCCGAAGGAGCTGATGCTGGAAACGAAGAAGGGTGAGAAGATCTCGGCAAACCAGCTGTGGGATCGCCGTCAGTGCACGAAGTTCAATGGCTGCTCTTATATCGTGCAGCGCGGCGCTGAAGCGATCTATACCGAAGAAGGCCAGAAGCAGATCCAGGAAACGCTGGATATCTATAGAAAGAATGCTGCGGTCATCTTGGCTGGCGCGAAGGAAGCGGGTCTTTCTGCCTGCGGCGGCGTGAACAGCCCATATGTATGGCTGACGGTGCCGGAAGGCATGACGAGCTGGGATTTCTTCGATTTCCTGCTGAATGAGGCGGAAATCATCTGCACGCCGGGCTCCGGCTTCGGTCCGTGCGGGGAAGGCTATGTCCGTCTGACGTCTTTCAATACGCCGGAGCTGACGAAGGAAGCGGTAGAACGCATGAAAAAGGCACTGGCTGCCAGATGAATTGAAAGGGGAGGGAAGATAGCGATCGGCTCATGCATTGAGAAATGAGAAGATCGCTTTTCCCGAATTGGGAATGAGGGGTGGCGCTTTCGCGTTCAGTCATCGGTCACTTCTGATCCCTGAACCTATATTTACAAGGAGTATCCATGAGTACGAATCTGCAGATCGGCATTGTCGGCCTTCCGAATGTAGGGAAGAGCACGCTGTTCAATGCCATCACAAAAGCCGGAGCAGAAGCGGCGAATTTTCCTTTCTGCACCATCGAGCCGAATGTGGGCGTCGTAGAGGTCCCAGATCATCGCATCTATGATCTGGCAAAGATGTTCCAGCCGAAGAAGACGACGCCGGCGTTCACTCGTTTCGTCGATATCGCCGGCCTCGTAGCGGGCGCGTCCAAGGGCGAGGGTCTGGGAAATCAGTTCCTCTCGCATATCCGTGAGACGGATGCCATCGCGCATGTCGTCCGCTGCTTCGAGGATGGAAATATCACGCACGTAGAAGGCTCTATCGATCCTGTCCGTGATATGGATATCATCAATACGGAGCTGTGTCTGGCGGATCTGGAGAGTGTCGACAAGAAGAAGGTCAAGACGGCGAAGCTCGCGCAGGCAGGGATCAAGCAGGCGAAGCTCGATCTGCCGGTGCTTGAAAAGGTATTCGATGCGCTGCAGGAAGGGACGCCGGCAAGAGCCCTTGATCTCTCGGAAGATGATCTGGAGGTCTTGAAGGAGCTGAATCTTATCACGCTGAAGCCTGTCCTTTATGTGCTGAATGTCGCGGAAGATGACATCGCGGATCCGGAAGCGAATCCTTTCGTCCAAAAGGCAGCGGCGCAGGCAGAAAAGGAAGGCGCGAAGTGGGTGCCGATCTCTGCGGAGATCGAGCAGGAGGTCTCCGAGCTGGATGCCGAAGAGGCGAAGGCTTTCTTGGCCGATCTGGGCGAAGAGGAGCCTGGCTTGAATCGCCTGATCCGCAGTGCGTACTCTATGCTGGGACTTATCAATTTCTTCACCGTCGGACCGGATGAATGTCGTTCTTGGACGGTCCGTGAAGGGACGAAAGCACCGAAGGCCGCCGGCAAGATCCACAGCGATATCGAGAGAGGCTTCATCCGTGCGGAGATCGTCTCCTACAAAGACTTGATGGAATGCGGCTCGTATACGACGGTCCGTGAAAAAGGTCTCCTCCGTGTCGAAGGGAAGGACTATATCATCCAGGATGGGGATATCGCTTACTTCCGCTTCAATGTGTAGTTTTTGAAATCAGAGAGCGCAGCCCGCATGGGCTGCGTTTTTTGGTACCCTCTTTGAGGAAAGGGGGGACTCTCGCATCGTTCCCTCTTTCCGTTGGAAGGAGGCGGTCCGAAGGGGCGGAGGTTGGCTTCCGCAGCGGGATGAAAAGAAACGTGAGGAAAGCGCACTCTCGTATCGTCATCCCGAGCGGAGCCGAGGGATCTTTTTCGTTTGCCGTTTTCTGTTTCCTGCATGAATCAGTTTGCGGGGAACACCGTGATTGCAAGTCTTAAGGAACACGGTGCTTCCCGTTTTCCGTTGTCCTCCCATTTTGCCTGACCGCGAACGAAAAAGATTTCTCGCATTCGCTCGAAATGACGATAGGGGGAAAAAAGGGGTACTCTCCTGTCGCCGCTCTCCCCACGCTGGGAAGGCAGCGGTGGGCGGCATTCTCCCTCCTTCCGGTGGAAGGAGGCGCCCCGAAGGGGCGGAGGTTGGCTCCTGCAGCGGGGTGAAAGGGAAAGTGAGGGAAGCGGTGTTCTCGTATTTCAGACTATACTGATTTTTCTTGCAGATTGCGTTTTTGCATGCCAGTAGGGTAGCCCCTTGAAGAAGGGGCGCGCCGAAGGCGGAGGATAGATCTGCCCCGCAGGGGCAGCCTTCTACGGGAAGGGATGAAAGGGGATGTGAGATAGTCCGCTTTCCCGTATCGTCATCGAAAGCAGAGCCGAGGGATCTTAACGTGATAGCGGCATTCTGCATTGGTGAGGAAACGCAAAATTTTTTTGCCGTATCGTTATCTCACAATCTTCGCTTTACCGGTGTGCAAGGAAGATTTCTCGCTTCGCTCGAAATGACGATATGGGGGAAAATGACGATACGGGGGAATGATGGGATGCGGAGGAGCGGTATTCTCATTTCCCTACCCCCGCAGGCTAGCTGCAAACTACTTTCCTTTATTTTTACGCATTCTTCTTTCCTGTGATATAATGACATTATTAGGAGAGAATGTTTTTACGAAATGTAGAGTTTCCTCTACATTTATGAACCCATAAGGAGGAAATATATGAAGAAGAAATGGATGATCCTTCTCCTCATTATCATCGCAGTGGCAGCGGGCGGCGGTTATTTCTGGTATCAGAAGAGCCATGCTCCGCAGAAGGATAATTACACGGTGGGGGCGGTATCGCGCGCTGCTATCGGGCTTACCATCGATGCGACGGGGACGATCGAGCCGGTGAACAGTGTCGATCTCTCGGCGACGGCGTCCGGCACTTTGGAAAAGGTGTATGTGAAGCAGAATGAAAAGGTCACGAAGGGCGAGACGCTGGCGATGATCGAGTCGAAGGCGCTGACGTCCATGATGAAGCAGACGCAGAATACGCTCGCAAATAAGGAGTCCTACTATGAACGTTTGGCAGGCCTTTATGAGAAAGGCGCGATCCCGTACCAGGAGATGGATAATGCGCGCATGGACTATTTGAATGCACAGGCGGCGTATGACAAGGCGCAGGCGGATGTGAATGATACGGTCATCACTTCGCCGATGGATGGCGTAGTCATCGGCGAGCCGATGAAGGAAGGGGAGACGGTGTCTCAGGGGCTGTCTAGCCAGATGGTCATCGTGACTGTCGCGGATCTTTCTTCCATGCGCATCGAGCTTCTGGTCGATGAGACGGATATCGGCGAGGTGGCCGTAGGTCAGAAGGTGGAATTCACGGTCGATGCGTACCCGAACCGCACGTTCCACGGCGTGGTGTCGGATATTTCAAAGAAGCAGTACTCAGCGAGCGGCAGCACGAGCAGTTCCTCGAGCTCGGTCGTGTACTATACCGTCTATGTAGATATCAATAAGGACGAGCTGGAAGGGCTCTATCCGTCCATGACGGCGAGAGCGGTCATCAAGGGCCGCGAGAGCGTGGATGCGCTGACGGTGCCTGTGACGGCGATCCGCAGCGACTCGGAAGGCTCTTATGTCTACGTCAAAGAGGGGGCGGATGTGAAGAAGACCTATGTGACGACGGGGATCTCCACCGAGAAGGAGATCGAGGTGACGAGCGGTCTTTCCGAAGGGCAGGAGATCGTGGTCAGCGGGACTGTCTCGCAGGAGAAGACTTCGACTCCGACGAATAAGAACAATCGCCACGGCCCGGGAGGTCCGGTGTGATGGAGAAGAAAGAGAAATCAGATGCAGTCATCCGCTTGACGGATATCGGCAAGAGCTACTATATCGGGAAGCAGGAGGTGCCTGTCCTGACGAAGATCGATCTTACGATCTCCAAGGGGGAGTTTGTCTCTATCATGGGACCTTCAGGCGCCGGGAAATCGACGCTGATGAACATCCTAGGCTGTCTTGATCGTCCGACCCGCGGCTCTTACAAGCTCGATGGGGAAGAGGTCGCGAGGCTCGGGGACAGTGCGCTGGCCTATACCAGAAATCGCAAGATCGGTTTCGTCTTCCAGAGCTTCAATCTGCTGCCGAAGCTCTCGGCGCTGGATAATGTGATCCTTCCCATGATCTATGGGAATGTCTTCAAGAAGGAGAGAAAAGAGCGTGCTCTTCGCATGCTGGACTCCGTGGGGCTGGGTGACCGTGCGTATCATATGCCGGCAGAAATGTCGGGCGGGCAGCGTCAGCGCGTCGCCATCGCGCGTGCGCTCATCAATGACCCTGCCATCATCATGGCGGATGAGCCGACAGGGAATCTGGACAGCAAGTCGACAAAGGAGGTCATGGAGATCTTTTCCTCCTTATATAAAGAGGGGAAGACCATCATCCTCGTTACGCATGAGAATGATGTCGCGGCTTACGCGACCCGCCACGTGATCCTTTCTGATGGGCACATTAGTAAAGATATACGAGGGCCTTTATCATGACGAATATTTATTTCGAAAGTGTCCTCATGGCATGGAGCTCGATCGTCAGCAATAAAATGCGCTCGCTGCTCACCATGCTGGGCATCATCATCGGGGTGGCAGCCGTCATCGCGCTCATGTCCATTGGCTATGGCGTGCAGGACTCGATCAAGAGCGATATTTCCCGTCTGGGATCGAATACCATCACTGTCACGCCGGGGACCGGCAGAAAGCCGGGGGTGAAGCAGGCGGCCGGCTCTATGCAGACCTTGACCTACAAGGACTATCTGGCGATCCGCAATCTGCCGAATATCACCTATTCCGCTCCGCTCGTGCAGGGGAGCTACCTTCTCGTCAATGGGAATAAGAACTGGAATACCCGTGTCTACGGCTGTACGCAGGACTATGCGGATCTTTCTGACCTCAAGGTGCAGGAAGGCCGTTTCTGGACGCAGAAGGAGTACAATGCCCGTGCCCGTGTCGCTGTCATCGGGAAAACGGTCGCGACAGGGCTCTTCGGAGAAGAGGATCCCATCGGGAAGAAGGTCCGTATCCATGGGAATCCATTCACCGTGATCGGGCTTTTGGAGGAAAAGGGTTACTCCTTCATGGATCAGGATGACCGCGTACTCTGTCCTTTCAGCACCGTGCAGGAACGTATGCTGCACATCACCTATGTGAATAACATCGTCATCTCGGCGGATAACAGCAGTGATCTTTCACAGATCGAGTCTGATGTGACGAACCTGCTCCGCACGCGCCACCGCGTCTCCGGGACGGATGATGATTTCTCCATTCAAAATTCGCAGGATCTCATCAAGACCATGGAGTCGACCACGCAGACACTGACCATCTTCCTTGGCAGTGTGGCAGCGATCTCCCTCCTTGTCGGCGGTATCGGCATCATGAATATCATGCTCGTCTCTGTCACGGAGCGTACGAAGGAGATCGGCATTCGCAAAGCACTGGGCGCGACATACCAGATGATCATTGTCCAGTTCCTGATCGAGTCCATCACCGTCAGTCTTGCTGGCGGCTTCCTGGGGGTCGCTCTTGGCGTCGGCATTGCGCTCGTGACGCCGCAGCTGTCACAGATCCCGACCGTCATCGCAGTGGGGCCCATCGTCGGCTCCTTTGTCTTCTCTGTCCTGATCGGCCTTATTTTCGGCCTCTATCCGGCACAGAAGGCGGCGAAGCTGAATCCGATCGATGCACTGCATTATGAATAAGGCAAACAAAAAAACCTGACTCATGTCAGGTTTTTTGTTTTGGGGGTTCAGGGTTCAGGGTTAGCCTCGGGGACGTGCTGTCTCCCTTGTTTGTGGATGAAAGCCTCTCTTGAATGAGAAATGAGAAATGGTGGTGCGGCGCATAAAAATCAGAAGCGCCGCAGAGTATACGTAGTGGCGATGCCAAAGCTCTGTTTTCTCCCTCCCTCCCAAAGAAAGGGGCGGAGGTTGGCTCCCTCAGCGGGATGAAAGGAAACGTGAGAGAAGCGGTGCTCTCGTATCGTCATCCCGAGCGGAGCCGAGGGATCTTTTTCGTTTGCCATTATCTGTTTCATGCGTGAATCAGCTTGCATGAAACACCGTGCTTTCAAGTCGTATGAAGCACGGCGCTTCCCGCTACCCGCAGTCCTCCTACTTTTGCTTGACCGCGAACGAAAAAGATTTCTCGCATTCGCTCGAAATGACGAATGTGGGGAGGCGGCATTCTCGTATCGTAAGCCTTCTGAATGGGAGCAGTATTCTGCCTCCTTCCAAAGGAAGGAGGCAGTCCGAAGGGGCAGCGCTTGGCTAGAGGATTTTCTCACCAGTCCCTATTTTCTCACATGAGACAGGTTCACATACAGCTCTTTTGCCTCTGCATCGAGCTTGCGATTTTTCTTCACATCCGAGAGATGATCATACTTGCTGACAGCATTGCCCTTCGCATCATACATCGCAATGAGGGCGTGATCCATGGAGTATTCTCTTTCACGCTTATCGGCATGGAGATTGATCTTGAATTCACGAATGCGGGTCGTGAGATTTCCATCCGCGAAGTCATAGTCGCTGGGGTTCTTTTTGAGGCTTTCCACGTAGAGGGTGAAGTCCATATTTTCGATGCTGCCCGGGAAATCCATCGTCTGCATGCCGGAGAGGGACTCCATGTCTGCGTAGAAGATCTCTTCATCGTCCGCATGAATGACGCGATAACGGTCAGGATGGGCGAGGAGTGTCGCAGAATCCATCGCCATCGCAGAAGTCGCAGTAAGCATAGTGAAAGCGGCAAGTGCCAGTGCAAATTTTTTCATGATATCCTCCTTAAAATTGACTTAGGTTCATTTCGATATGATTCGATTATACTATGGAAGAGACAGAAACGCAAGCCGAATTTTCCTAGGGAAACGCTGATTAAATCGTTGTCAGATTTTACTCTTGAATTTTTATACATAGCGAGGAATAACCTGACGCGAATAGCGAGCTATTTAAGGAAGGCTATGACGAAGCTATGTATAAAAATTCTTGTAGAATCTGACTCTGCGATTGAATCGGTGTTTCCCTAATGGAAATACGGATCCTTTGGCTGCATCAGCATTTCCCAAGACTTGGACGCAAAAAACCGCTGCCGTGAAATTCACAGCAGCGGTTTTTCTATTTTTATTTCGACAGCGCGAGGGCTTTTTCGAAGGTCTTCTTGATGCTTTCAGACGGCTCCTTATCCATGAGGCTCACGACGATGATCGCGATGACAGAGAAGAAGAAACCGGGGACGAGCTCATAGAGGTCAAACCAGGCAAACTGTTTCCAGATGAGAACGGTGAGGCCGCCGACGATGACACCGGCGTAGGCGCCTTTGAGCGTCATGCGTTTCCAGTAGAGGGAGAGGAGCACAGTCCCGCCGAAGCAGGCACCGAAGCCGGCCCATGCGTAGGAAACGATGGAGAAGATATAGCTGTTCGGATCCGAGCCGAGGTAGACGGCGATGCAGGAGACGAGAAGGACCGAGATACGGCTGACGCGGATCAGCGTTTTTTCCGAGGCATCCTTGCAGAGGAAGGCCTGGAAGAGGTCACGGGAGACCGCCGAGGATGTGACGAGCAGCTGCGAGGAGCTGGTACTCATGATGGCCGCGAGGATCGCAGACCAGATGATGCCCGTGATGAAAGGCGCCGAAAGCGACTCTGCCATCAGGACGAAGACGCGCTCTGCATTCGCATTCTCAAGCGGGGTCGTGAGGTACGCCTTGCCGATGACGCCCATGGCGATGGCGAAGGCGAGAGACAGGATGACCCATGTCATGGCGATGTGTGTCGATTTCTTCAGGTCTTTGGCATCCGAGATCGCCATGAATTTGACGAGGATATGCGGCTGTCCGAAATAGCCGAGCCCCCAGCCGAGGGAGGAGACCATCATGATGGCAAGAGCGCCCATGCCGGTGGAGTCCGGGAAGAAGGAGAAGAAGTCGGGCCCTTCTTTTGCCAGGATATCCATGGTCGGAGCGGGGCCGCCCAGAGCGATGGCCGCAGCGACCGGTACATAGAGGACGGTGAAGAACATCATCGTTCCCTGAATGAGGTCAGTCAGAGCGACGGCGGAGAAGCCGCCGAGAAAGG
>ULVD01085459.1_pt1 | contig 25058 bp, 25 predicted proteins | sample 1959101 | NCBI WGS metagenome assembly ULVD01 (sample SAMEA4835777, study PRJEB28245) | human gut metagenome | biome: gut microbiome; material: fecal sample | place: Denmark | collected 2008
TGTCACATTTGGCGTTGGTGTCACTTTCGGGACTTTCTTTGAAATCATATGCCATTCGCCAGAGTTGCTGACAACCGTATGACATACCAGCCATCCTTCGGATGTAGTTCTCAAATTAACAAAAGCTTTTGGTGCAATTACCGTAGCTTTCATACCATCTGAGTCCAAATTCAAATTCGCCACATAAGGCATATTCCATACAACAGACTCTGCCATTTCCTCATGTGTTTTACTTCCATTTTTGACAGTAACCTTATATTCCGGAATGCGAACAGTATCTTTCAATGATACATTAAATACTAAGGACTGATTTGCTCGCAATGTAACCTTAACACCACCATTCTGAATTTTCCCCGCAGTGATATTTTCAACCATAGCATCTGCATCCACATATACAATTTCTTCATCAATCCCTGTAATGTCTACATGATAATTGTTCATGTCCTTAACATCTTTTGGTGTTGTGTAATCTGCCTTTTTCACAACAGATTCTGCATAGTTTGAAACAGATGCAAGCATTGCTTTAACTTCATCTTTCACACTTTCCTTTACAACTACATAAGGCGTCCCACGGAATTTCGACTCTCCCACAACTTCCCCAATCCGAATTTCTCCGGAAGCATTTGCTTTGCTCTCGGAAATCGTGTTTCCATTCCAATGACCATTCCCTTGGTACTTACCTACGGCAAAGTTTGTCTCCATATCTGCTGTCTGATTCAGATAATTACAAACAATTCCGTACTCAATGCAATCTCCCAAAAAGGGCTGATTATTTGACGCAAATGAAATTCCGCCAATCACCCCGATTGCAATTGCGATTGAGGCAACAGCAACCGCTGTTTTTGCCCAAAAGCTTCGCTTCAATCTCCTCATCATATTCCTCCAGTCTTTTAATCTTTTTAGTTTGATTTGTTACAAGATTAGTATAATTTTATACTATCGCCAGTATAACATAAACCTATCACATATATCAAGAAGTTTTTTTCATTTTTTTACATTTTTTTAATAATATCAAAGTTTCAAATCAGAAAACACTAGAAAGGCAGTTTTGCTATGAAAACATTCACTGATATCCATATAAAATAAGCCATACTTCACTATATGAAATATGGCTCATCCAGTTGAGTCTTATTCAAAATTCATTTTCTATTTTTTCAGGAATCTCCCACTGAATTGGAGTTTCTCCATTCTTTAACAAAAAATCATTTGTCTGGCTAAAAGGTTTACTGCCAAAGAATCCTCGGTATGCCGACAAAGGGCTTGGATGAGGTGCTTTCAGCACAAGGTGTTTTGGATTTGTCAACATTTTCGCCTTTTCCTGTGCCGGCTTCCCCCATAAAATAAATACAATTGGTCTATCCTGTGTATTTAATTTAGCAATTGCCGCATCCGTAAACTCTTCCCAGCCGACACCACGGTGTGACATCGGCTTATGTGCCTGAACCGTAAGCACCGTATTCAAAAGTAGAACACCTTGTTTTGCCCACGAAGTCAGACAACCGTGGCTTGGAATTTTGCAGCCCAAATCATCGTGCAGTTCTTTGTAAATGTTTTCAAGAGACGGCGGAATTGCCACCTGTGGTTTCACCGAAAAACAAAGCCCATGCGCCTGTCCTTCATTATGGTAAGGGTCCTGTCCCAGAATCACAACCTTAACCTTCTCAAGCGGCGTGAGATGAAAGGCCGTAAAAATCTCATCTGCCTTTGGATATACAGTTGTCTCACTATATTGTTTCCGAACAAAAAAGAATAAATTTTTATAGTATTCTTTAGAAAATTCTTCATGCAACGCACGCTCCCACTCACCTGTCAAAGCACTCATAACAACCTCCCTCTTTTTTATAACCGCACACTGATTCCCCGCTCTTGCAGGTATTTTTTCAATTCAACGATTTCAAGTTCTTTAAAGTGGAATAGTGAAGCTGCCAAAACCGCATCCGCTTTTCCTTCCGTAAGGGCATCATAAAAATGCTCTTTTGTTCCTGCACCGCCGGATGCAATAACCGGAATTGAAACATTTTCAGAAACCGTCCGTGTCAGTTCAACATCATAGCCGTCTTTTGTTCCATCACAGTCCATGCTGGTCAAAAGAATTTCGCCGGCACCTAAGCGCTCCGCTTCCATTGCCCATTCCACGGCATCTTTTCCCATATCTACACGACCGCCATTTTTGTAAATTGTCCATCCACTGCCGTCTGCCCGTCTTTTGGCATCAATCGCAACAACGACACATTGTCTTCCAAATTTATCCGCAGCATCCGATACAAGTGTCGGATTTAAAATTGCCGCTGAATTCACTGCAATCTTGTCCGCACCCTCGCGCAAAATCATACGAAAATCCTCAATCGTACGGATTCCGCCGCCTACCGTAAACGGAATAAACACCGTTTCCGCCACTTTACGAACCATGTTCGCCTTTATCTCTCTTGCATCACTCGATGCTGTAATATCTAAAAAAACCAATTCATCTGCCCCTGCTTTTCCATAAGCAGCACCAACTGAAACCGGGTCTCCCGCATCAATCAAATTAACAAAATTAACTCCCTTTACCACTCTTCCCTCATTTACATCCAAACATGGAATTACTCTTTTCGTAAACACCGAAATTCCTCCTATCTTCGTCTTATTCTATATGGAAACAAAATTCTTCAAAATTTCCAGCCCAACATCTCCGCTCTTCTCCGGATGAAACTGGGTTGCAAAAATATTGTCATGTTCCACTGCCGCATGTACCGGAACAATATAATCCGTTGTAGCTGCTACATCTTCAATATGTTTGGCTTTTAAATAATACGAATGAACAAAATACACATACACATCCTCCGGAATTCCTTTTAACAGTTTCGAATTCGGATTGATTTTCAAAGAGTTCCATCCCATATGCGGAATTTTATATCCTTCTTTTTCCGGAAATCTTACAATTTCACCGGGAAGAAGTGAAAGTCCTTTTACATCATGTTCTGACTCATCGCTTCGCTCAAAAAACAACTGTAGCCCAAGACAAATGCCCATAATCGGTGTACCGGATGCCGCCACATCCTGCAGCACTTTTGTCAGTTCATAGCGATTCATCTTTTCCATCGCATCCTCAAACGCACCAACTCCCGGCACAATTACATGATCTGCTTTCTTAATTTCTTTCACATCTCTTGTAATCACCGGATGTTCCCCAATATATTGTAATGCCTTCTCAACGCTTTTAATATTTCCTGCATCATAATCCACAATTGCTACCATCGTTTTGTATCACCTCTGTCATTGTATTAGAATAGCCGACCGGAAAACCGGTCAGCTATCTTTTCATTATCTCTCATCCGCTTCATTTCTCTTCTGCCACTGCAAAAGAATCGCCTGCAAGCGGTCTGTGTATTCCTTTTGTGTCTCGGAAGCAATAATATTTCGTGCCTGTGATTCACTGACACCAAACTCATTGTACAGCTGATTTGCGAGTTTACTCTCCAATTCATTGTACTGGCTGAGCATATCATACTGCTCCGCTTTTGCTTTGTTTGCATCGTAAAGACGAATTCCACCAATCAAAGAATCCAGGGATTCCAAATACATCTTCATCTTATAATAATTCTGATAAGCATCATACTCACGCTGGAGCTGCATACACATACGCACCTTCTGTTTGAGTTCTTTCGACGAATCCGAAACAGAGACTCCTGCCAAAGAATCATAGGCATTCTTATAATCCCGCTGTTCAAAAGAACTCTCCGCACTTTTTACGGATGTCGTATAAGAAAGTGCCTGACTGCCAAACACAACTGCTACACAGAGAAGTCCGAAAAATACCATAACAATCGCAGCACCAACCGGATTAATTCTGCCAACCACTTCATTAGCTTCCTGCTCGGCTCTTAATCGTTTCTTTTCTTCTTTTTCTGCCGCTTTTGCTGCTGCCTGTTCTGCCTTTGCTGCTGCTTTTTTTTCTTTTTCTTCTTTTGCCTGCTCTGCTTTTGCTGCCTTTTCCTCTGCTGTCTGCTGTTTCTTTTCCTCTTTCGCCGCTTTCTTCTCTTCAGCGTCAGCCTGCTCTTTCTCACGCTCTTTGGCTTCTTCCTCTGCGGACTGTTCCGTAATGATATTACCAAAAATACGTTTAAAGAAACCGTCTTTTTTCTCTTTTTCCTGCTTTATATCTTGTACATCTGCCTCTGTGTCATCTGAAACCACCAACGGCTTTCCGGACACACCAGCCGCTTCACTATCATCCAATACCAAAGGATCCAGCGCCAAATCACCAAAATCATCACCGGCATCTTCATCCATCTGCGGAACAAATTCTTCCTCAATTTCAGGGAATTCCGGTGCCTCATCTGCCTCACTGTAATCCACAGCAGAAAGTGCATCATCATAAACATCATCTACAGATAAAGCATTTGCATCATCGGCAAATACGCTTTTCTCATCATCTTCCCGAAAAAGAGAAGTCTCAGCCGGACTTTCATCCATAGGCTCTGCTGTTTGAACCTCCTCCTCCGGCTGCACTGCGGAATCCGACTCATCATAATCTTCATAATCCTGCGAAAGCAGTGCCAAAAGATCATTTACATCCGCTTCTCCATCAGAAGCTTCTTCTGCCGGTTTCTCTTCTGCCGGTTTCTCCTCCACCTGTTCGTCCATAACGGGTGCCGGTTCACCTGCATTTTCCGGTTCTTTCTCTTCATCACTCATGTTCTGCATCAATTCTTCCAGATAAGCCTCATCCATCTGTGATTCTTTATTTTTACAGTCTTCACACAATTCTTCGCCATCTGGAATTTCTTTTCCACATTTTCTACATAAGGTCAAATGTCACACCTCCTCTTACCAAAGCACAAACTTCTTATTTAAGCAAAAGGTCCAGCTGATGAACCAATCTGCCAATCTCCGGTTTAGAAAGCTGGGCATCTACACCAAGTGCCTCTCCTTTACGTTTCATCTCATCATTTACCAAAGATGAGAAAATAACAACCGGAAGTCCTTCAAATCTAGGGTCTTCTTTAATTTTCTTGGTTAGATGATGTCCATCCATCTGTGGCATTTCAATATCCGTAATAACAAGTGAAATATCTTTTCCAATCACCGCACCATCTTTCATCATGCGGTCCAAAGTGTTCCATGCTTCCAGTCCGTTGGTTGTTGGAATCAAATGTGAATAGCCAGCCTTTGTCAAGCATTTCTTCAACATCTCAAGAAGCAGCGGTGAATCCTCCGCAAGAAGGATTGTGTAATCAATACGGGAGCGCTCACCCATTGCCTCAATCTCAGACAGCTTAAGTCCCGTTTCCGGATTAACTTCCGTAACAATTTTCTCAAAGTCAAGAACAATAATTATTCTTCCGTTAATCTTTGTAATGCCTGTGGCTACCCCTTTACCATTTCCACTAATGGTAGAGTCCGGTTTTGCAATGTCTTTCCATGATACACGGTGAATACCAAGCACCTGCTGAACATGAAACGCTGTGTGTAGACGGTTAAAATTCGTAATAATATACATATCATGAGATGTGTCACCGCTTGACGGAACACCTAACGCTTTCGCCAAATTAATTACGGTAATCAGCCGTTCTCTCGGCATGAAGATTCCCTCTATGTACTCATGTGCATTCGGCACCATCGTTGGCTCTTGATACGGACAAAGTTCATTAATCTTTGCCACATTGATTCCATAATGCTGATTACCAACCACAAACTCCAATAATTCAAGCTCATTGGTACCACTCTCTAATAAAATTCCTGTTTCTACTGCCATTGTCTCTCTCCTCCTTACTCCATGTCATCAATATCATCAAACTGACCGGCATCTGCATCCAACCCCATTGTATGAAGGGTTCTGACTTTGCGCCGTTCTTGTTCTGCGGTAACTAAAATGTAATCTTTAACTTCTTTTGCATGCCGAATATGCTTTAATTCGAGCGTTGAGTCCGTTACATCACTTGAATAACATACAACCGTTCCTAAACGGAAAATTCTTTCTAAGAAACCGGTCACAAGTTTTACATCCTGAATCCGATACATCAATGTATCATCTTCTTCCGTTCTGAGAAAACCTTTTTTAATATTTACTACCTTTTCCTCAATCCGGTAAGTTGTAAAAGAAAGCGGCAGTCCAAAAAACAAGCTTCTCTTTTTTTCCTGATACATAAATGCCTCCTACTTCATTTTCACTGATGTTTTATTATTCCCTTCTTCAATCGACAAATCAATTGAAGAAGCGTTTGTCGCATTTTTATCTACCTGAAATACTAACACTGCCTTCTGTGACTTTCCTTTCGCAATCACAGTTTCCAAATAATCCAGTTGATTCTCCAATAAACTAATCTGTGGAGAATAAGTTGTTCCGTCCACATTCAGCTGATAGGTGATTTTTCGTCTGTCAATCAGTTTAACCTTTTTTTTCGCACCGGAATTATTTTTTAGTGAAAACTCTGCAACAAGTAGTTTTTTCCCCTGTTCGGCACGAATCTGTGAACTTCCGTATTTATCTGCCAGACGATAAGAAGTATACAAAACCGAAACACCTTTCAGATGATATAAATCATCTAACGATACTTCCTTTTTGGAATCTTCCGGTGCAGCTGCTGTCTGTTCCGGCTGCGATTCCTGTGGTGCGTCTGATGCCTGTGCAGCTGCCGATGTTGGTGTTGGTGTCGCCGGCATCGGTGTCGGCGTTTCTGTAACCTCTTTTTCTTTTTTTGTGATAAGCCGGTACGGATATTTGTCAGAATTTTGGAGCAAAACACCTGCTGCGTACTCCGCAATTTCATTTTCCTGCTCCTCAGACAAATTTTTTATATCCGCACATCCGGTAAGGGATAGAACGGACACAACCAAAACGGCGCATAAAAAACGTATCTGTCTCAAAAAACCCCTCCTTTTACAATTAAATCCAGTTTATTTATTATAGCACATATCCCGTCCATCAATCAACACTTTTCACGTCAAGTTCAAACCAAAATTCGACACCATTGTCATAATTTTTCACACCAAACTTCTGATTATGGGCATCCATAACGGCTTTTACGATAGATAAGCCAATTCCATTGCCACCATATTCTCTTGTCCTTGCCTTGTCCACTTTGTAAAATTTCGACCAGATTTTATCCATATCTTCCTCCGGAATCGGATCTCCGGTATTGAATACGCTAGTGCATACACGGTCACCTTTCCGAATCGTCTTAATTTCAATTTTATTCTCGTATTTCACATGATTAAGTGCATTGCTCACATAATTGCTGACAACCTCCTCAATCATATACTCATCTGCCCAGACCATAATTGGTTCCTCATCCGGATGGTATGACAACGTAACTTCTTTCTGACGGAACAAAATATCAGAGGAATTTACTATCGACTGAATTACACTTCGCAAGTCAAAATGCTCAAAATGAACCTGGTCATTTCCAAACTCTAACTGATTTAAACTCAGTAGTTTTTTTACCATCTTGTTCATCTTGTCAGCCTCGTCCACAATGACTTCACAGTAAAATTCACGGCTTTCTGCATCATCATTAATATTTTCCTGCAATCCTTCTGCATATCCCTGAATCAAAGCAATCGGCGTCTTCAGTTCATGCGAAACATTCGCCAAAAATTCCTGCCGCATCTGTTCCTGCTCCGAACGCCTCTGTAAATCCAGCTTCAATTCATTATTCGCTGTCTTTAATTCGGAAATGGTTTTCTCCAAGCGGTCTGACAAAGCATTCATACTGTTGCCAAGCACTCCGATTTCATCATCACGGTTATCTTTATAACGAGTTGAAAAGTCAAGTTTCTGCATGTTTTTTGCATGAGCTGCCAGGCGCAGAATCGGCTTCGTATATTGATTGCTGACAAAATACATAATAAACACGCCGGCAATCATCACAATCATTCCGACATACAGCATAAACTGATTCGATACACCGGCACTTTCCTGTATACTCTGATAATTACTGCGCAGATAAATCCAGTAATTATCGGGCATCTTTCCTGTGAGTTCCAAAAAATTAGAATCTACTCTCGTGTCATACACATTATACATCGAATAATTTGCTGTCTGTGTAATTATTTTACAGTTATCGTCTAGCTTTTGCCCAAAATAAATTGATTTTACGTACTTATCAAGTTGGTTTTTTGTTACCTGCTGCAAACGCTCACTGTCACTCGGATATACATACGCTAATTCCGCGATATCACCAGACCCTTGGTAAACCCGAATCTGCACAAGATAAATGCTCATGTTGGTATTGCTCGAAAGCTGGTCTAACTTATCATAAATTGTATCTTTTTGCTCGCTGTCCATCTTATTCCAATCCACATTTTTACAAATATCGACAACACGCGAATAAACGCCCTGCATCTGATCTACCTTATTGGACTGATAAAAATATGGCAAAAGCACAACGTTTGCAAGACTGATAACACCGATAATAATGACAATGGTAACGACAAAAATCGCTACCAGTCTTGTTTTCATGGAACGCTTCAAGATAATCACTCCATTTCCTATACTTCAAATTTATATCCCATACCCCAGATTGTCTTAATGTACTTTCCTTTTTCACCCATTTTACTGCGGAGTTTCTTCACATGGGTATCAATCGTTCTGGCATCACCAAAATAATCATAGTCCCACACGTGATTCAAAATCCGTTCACGTGAAAGGGCAATATCTTTGTTTTCCATAAAGTAGGAGAGTAGCTCAAATTCCTTGTAACTCAAATCCACTTTCTCACCATCAATTATAACTTCATGTGCGGAGCGGTTTAACACAATTCCGCCATATTCGAGATTTTTCTCATTTGCCGAATTGGTTCTGCGAAGCAGTGCCTCTACACGCGCCACTAAAATCTTTGGACTAAATGGCTTTGCAATATACTCGTCCACCCCAAGTTCAAAGCCACGCAGTTCGTCATTTTCCCCGCCACGTGCCGTCAGCATAATAATAGGCACTTTGGAGTACTGGCGGATTTCCCTGCAGGTTTCCCAGCCATCCATCTTTGGCATCATAACGTCCAAAATCACAAGAACAATGTCCTTATTCTCCATAAAAACATCTACGGCTTCTTCGCCATCTGCCGCCTCTAACACACTAAAATTCTGCTTTGTCAAAAAATCGCGTACCAGCTTTCTCATACGCTGTTCATCATCTACGACTAAAATTGTATTTCCTGCCATATATAAACTCCTTTCACTGATTCAGACTGTCCTCTTTTTGCTGAAGACGTTCTTCCCATTTTTCATATTTGTCAATCAACTCTTCTTCCATATTAGCCTTATAATTTGTAAAATATGTGAAAATCGAGTATTCAAATCGAAAATTTATTACGACAAAACCAACCAAAAGAACAACTGCCGCAAAAAGGGCAATTTTCAGTTTCTTATTCAGTAACTGCTGCCCTTCGTACAATCGCTTCCACTTTGCTTCTTTTCGTGATGCCTGAGCAATAACATCCGGCTTTTTCTCATTTTCTTCCTTAATTGGAATTGGCGCTAAGGACTGCTCACTCACGAGTCCGCTTTTTCCGATAAAGTGCCGTAATTCCATCAAAAAAGTATAGCCTGCCATCGTATGAAACAACTTGTCTGCCACACATTTATTATATATTTTCAAAGCAATTTTCGGATTTTTCAAATCCGCTGAGTGAATCAGTTTTTTTATCTGCTCTGCCTCTTTTTTCGTCTGTTCATACGATTCACGGCTCTCAAAAGAATACTGGTTCGTTACATAATTTTCAGCCATATAAATCCCCGCCTTTATTTCATCTTTGAATTTTTGCCAAGATACTCTTTTACTAATTCAATAAGCATATCATCTCTCGGATAACAGCTCTGTTCTTCGATATATCTTTTCTCCATTGCTTTCAAAGTCTTGTCCTCTTCTTCTTCCGGCTCTAAAAACGCCAAAAGAAAGCGCTCATAATCTGCATCTGATAATGTAAGCCCCTCTTTTATGGCAATTGTCTTTGCTGTCATACGCGCTTTCACCTGATCGTCAGCTGACGACTGAATATCTTCATCAGTCTGACCTAATGCACCGATAAATTCTTCATACGATTGCCCACTTACTTTGGCAAAGACCTGATACGAACGTTTCTGGTCTTTGTATGCCTGTTTTCTGGAACCTGCCGGATATTTTTTCACGTTACATTCTTTTAATAAATCCTCCCATACCGTATCACCGATTCCCTCTCTGTTTTCTTTCTCTTCCTTCGCTTTTGCATACGTATAATACGCTTTTACGTTCGGATATTTGTTTCTCGACATCTTTTTCGCATATGCATCGTTAAACTTCGCATTCACCTCAACGGAAAAAGTAATCGTTTTCCCCGCCACGTCCGGATCTGCATCATCCTCTGCAAATGTTACATTCAGATTATATGTCTCTCCTAATTTCAAGCCCATCAATCCACGTTCAAACGCCGCATTAAACAAATTTCCCGCACCAACTTGAATCACGGCACCGCTCTCACTCAAATCATCGGATGGCTGGTCGTCGACATAGCCTTCATAATCCAGAGAAATCCAGTCACCTTTCTCTACCCGCTCTCCATCGGCCACCTTTTTCTTCCAGTCCTCTGCCTCCAATAAAATCGCCTGATAAACTTCCGTCTCGGTCGGCGTAACGGTAACCGTTCTCCCCTTATATTTACCAAGTTCCAACATATCATTTTTTGTATAGTCGACTAGCTCTCCGTCCTTCATTTCACCCTGTGCCCGTATTTCTTTTTCCTGCGTTCTTGTCTGTGTGTTCGTTTGCTCCTGCTTATCTTTTTTTCCTTTATATCCAAAATAAAAACCGACGCAAAACCCAATCACTGCCAATACAATAATTACAATCCATGCTTTTTTCTTCGCCTTCATAATATCCTCCAGTACATTTTTCTATTGTCATTTTAACACAAAAGTGTGACGAAAGAAAGAATATTTGCGTAACCCCTTAGCGGATACGGTTGCTCCGCCTCCAAATTTTTCTTTTCTCCGCTTCTTTTATTAAATACTCGCGGAATGCCGGATGTGCAATACTCACCAATGCTTCCGCACGTTCCCAGGTCGAACGCCCCTCAAGGTTCACAACTCCGTATTCCGTTGCCAGAAAATAAACCTGGCTGCGCGGCGAAGTGATAATATCGCCATTAAACTGCGGACGAACACGTGAATGAGTCTGTCCATCCTTGTCCACATACACACTGCTCATACAAATAAATGCTTTGCCTCCACGAGAAGCCGATGCACCAATCAAAAAATCCAACTGTCCGCCGGTTCCGCTAATCTGTCTGACTCCGGAACTCTCTGCCGCCACCTGCCCATATAAATCAACAGCAACACAACTGTTAATCGACACCATATGGTCAATCTGCGCGATCACACTTGGGCGGTTCACATACTCAAGTGGATATGCCGCTACTCCCGGGTTATTATCTAACCACTCATACAGTGCGTTGGAACCAATGGCACATCCAAATACGCCTTTTCCGGGTTCCAGTTTTTTCTGCCTGTTTGTTAATTTCCCGGCTAAATACATTTGCAGATATGCATCGGAACAAAGTTCCGTATGCATCCCCAAATCTTTCAAATCGGATTTTGCAATAATTTCACCAAGCGCATTTGGCATACTTCCAATCCCAAGCTGCAGCGTTGCCCCATCAACAATATGCGGAATCAGATGTTTTGCAATCTGCCGGTCAATTTCCGTCGGTTCCGGTGCCTCCATATTGACAAAAGGCTCATGCTCCCCTTCTACAATATAATCCACATCCGAAATATGAATACATTCATCATAACCGCCACGCACCTGCGGAAGATTTTCATTTACTTCCACAATCACAATGTCTGCCATACGGGCAATCGGTGCGGCAACACCGGTATTTACCGAAAAATTAAAATACCCGTGTTTATCCATCGGAGCCACACTCACCATAACAACATTGACGTCTAAAAAGTATTCATAATAAGCAGCATTGTTATGAAAAACCATCGGGATATAATAGCAGAGTCCTTTATCGCAGAGCCTTCTCTCATACGCCGAGCAGTGCCAACTGTGATACACAAAATGTTCCTGCGTCTCATCGCATTCTGCCACCGCAATCGGTCCCGCCATCAGATTACCGCGGATTTTCACATCATGAAGCTCGTCTCTTCTCTTTGCTAATGCGCGGTCTAAAAGAATCGGTTTCCCAAGGCAGCTTGTATAATCCACCCAGTCACCATCTTTTACAACCGAGACAGCCTCCGCGGGACTTCTCATTTTTTGCCTGTACTCCGTTTTAAAATCCTTCATCCATTCCCCTCATTTCTTATGACAGCCCATGTGGCCGTTTCTTTCCATTTTCATCCACTGTCACAAAAACAGCACGCCCGGTCAAATGACTCTCACCGGTCAGAAAATTCTTTCCTTCTACCAAAATCTCAATACTTGTCACCCCGATTTTTGATACCTCATAATCCAATTGCAGTATCATACCACTTACGACTTCTTTTTTTATCACAACTTCTTTCAGTGCGGCAAGTACAACCTGCTCATTGGTTCCTAACTTTTCGGTCACGCCAATCATCGCTGCTTCCGTCACCCACTCGGATATGTAGCCGGCGTATAAAGTCTGGTGATGGTTCATAAATTCAGGTCTGACAAAATGTCTTGTTGCTACTTTCATCATTTTCCCTCATTTCTATGCAACAAGAGACCTTACACATACGCATAAGGTCTCCTGCCAAAATCTAGTTTCTTTTATGCCTCTTTGGCATTGATATAATTCATCAGACCTTCTGCCTTGATGATTTTCTGCATAAACTCAGGGAATGCCTGGCCTTTGTAGGACTCACCCTTTGTCTTATTTGTAATGATACCGCTGTCAAAATCAATTTCCACTTCATCACCGGCTTCAATGCGCTCAGATGCCTCTTTGCACTCAATAATCGGAAGTCCGATGTTAATGGAGTTGCGGTAGAAAATACGGGCAAACGTCTCTGCAATTACACAGCTTACCCCCGATGCCTTAATGGCAATTGGTGCATGCTCACGGGAGGAACCACAGCCAAAGTTTTTCTCCGCTACGATGATATCACCTTTTTTTACCTGATTTACAAAATCTTTATCAATATCTTCCATACAGTGTGTAGCAAGTTCTGCCGGATCCGAAGAATTCAGATAACGGGCAGGGATAATTACATCCGTGTCCACATTGTCACCATATTTAAATACTTTTCCTAATGCTTTCACAATCAATTTCCTCCATTTCTTACAAGCCAAGTTCGGATGGCTCTGAGATTTTACCGGTAATGGCACTTGCTGCGGCAACTGCCGGACTTGCCAAATATACTTCTGAATCCACATGTCCCATACGTCCAACAAAGTTACGGTTTGTTGTGGATACCGCACGCTCACCTGCTGCTAAGATACCCATGTATCCGCCAAGGCACGGACCACACGTTGGTGTGCTGACAACAGCGCCTGCCTCGATAAAGGTCTGCACAAGTCCTTCTTCGATTGCCTGTAAATAAATTGCCTGTGTTGCAGGAATCACGATGCAGCGGATTCCCTTTTTCACTTTACGTCCCTTCAAGATGCTTGCGGCAACACGCATATCCTCGATTCGTCCATTTGTACAGGAACCAATGACAACCTGGTCGATGACTACTTCACCGGCTTCTTTTACAGTCTTTGTGTTTTCCGGCAGATGCGGGAACGCAACCGTAGGCTCTAACGTATTCAAATCAATAGTAATCGTCTCATCATACTCGGCATCTTCATCCGGCTCATAAATTGTATATTTCTTTGTCGAATGTTCTTCCATATATGCAATCGTCTTTTCATCAACCGGGAAAATACCATTTTTGGCGCCTGCTTCGATTGCCATATTGGCAATGGAGAAACGATCATCCATAGACAAGCTCTTTACACCCTCGCCCATAAATTCAAGGGAGCGGTACAACGCACCATCAACGCCAATCAATCCAATCAGATGAAGGATTACATCTTTGCCGCTGACCCATGGCTTTAACTCACCTTTTAATTCTACCTTAATGGCAGATGGTACTTTAAACCATGCCTGTCCGGTAATCATGCCGGCACCCATGTCGGTACTTCCGACACCGGTGGAAAAAGCACCCAGTGCACCGTATGTACAAGTATGGGAATCTGCTCCAATACATGTCTCACCGGCAACAATCAAACCTTTTTCCGGCAAAAGGGCATGCTCAATTCCCATCTCGCCAACTTCAAAATAATTTGTAATTCCCTGTGCTTTTGCATATTCGCGTACACATTTGCAGTGTTCTGCTGATTTAATATCTTTATTCGGTGCAAAATGATCCGGTACAAGTGCAATTTTGTCCTTATCAAACACCGTCTTTTTATTCAATTTCTCTACTTCATGAATCGCTACCGGTCCGGTAATATCATTTGCCAGTACCAAATCCAAGTCTGCCTCAATTAACTGACCCGGTACTACCGACTCCAGTCCTGCATGGGCCGCAAGAATTTTCTGCGTCATCGTCATACCCATCGTTCATTCCTCCATTCTTTGTGTATAAGTTCTTAACATTCACTATCATAACAGAAAAACGGCGTTCTGTAAATTATGTTCCGTCTAAAAATTTACAAAACCACCGTTTTTTAATCATTTTGTACCGGTTGAACCAAAGCCGCCCTCGCCGCGCACTGTATCCTCTAACTCGGATACTTCTTCGTTCTCCGCAAAAATATACGGAGCAATCACCATCTGTGCCACGCGCTCGCCGCTTTCAATCGTTATATCTTCGTTTGAATGATTGTGAAGCGCTACCATAATCTCGCCGCGGTAATCAGAATCCACCACACCAACTTTATTGGCCGGTGCCAATCCTTTTTTACACGCCAGCCCGCTTCTTGCATACACAAGTCCGACAAGTCCTGTAGGAATTTCCATCGCAATCCCGGTATGGACAAATTCCGTTGCTCCTTTTGCAATGGTAAGCGGTGCATCCAGACACGCATACAAATCCGCACCCGCCGCAAATTCCGTTCCGTAATGCGGCATCTGTGCTCTTTCGTCTAATTTTTTAAATTTTACTGTTGTTTTATTCATTTTCTTCCTCATTATTTATTGTATCTCACGTTCCCAGTGAACGATTTCTCCGGCATCTAATGTCTTTTTTACATCAATAATGCGCTGATTATCGGAACCACGGAAATTGATTTTCAGATTTTTTCTGTCAATCATAAATTCTCCATCAACCACAATATCAAGATAGGATACAATTTCTTTTGTCACTTCCGACTCTTTACACATTTTATCTAAGACATCTTTGTCAAACAAATAACCGGTATAGCACCAGATATTTTTCTCCGGATATGTCTGTTTTACCACGCGAAGCAATGGAAGAATCCCCTCCTGATTGACAGGCTCCATCGGCTCACCGCCAAGCAGGGACAAACCGGCAATATAATTCGGTTTTAAATACTCTAAAATACGGTCGATTTCTTTTTGTGTAAAAGGGTTTCCATAATGGAAATCCCATGCTTCTTTATTAAAACATTCTTTGCAGTGATGCGTGCATCCGCTGACAAACAAAGATACACGCACACCTTCACCATTTGCTACATCGCAGTATTTAATATCTGCGTAATTCATTTTCTTTCATCTCCTCTTTACAGATGGAGTACGCGGGCATTAATCTCCTTGGTTTTGCCCACATTCCAGAAATTCTCACCCAGATACCCACAGGTTCTTCTTGTTACGTTCATTTTGTCATGGTCTTTATTTCCGCAGTTTGGACATTCCCACTCAAGATTATCATTAATAATAATCTCGCCGTCATATCCGCACACATGACAATAATCCGATTTTGTATTAAATTCAGCATACTGAATATGCTCATAAATATATTTAACAACTTCTTCCAGTGCAGGCAGGTTGTTCTGCATATTTGGCACCTCTACATATGAAATCGCACCGCCGGAAGAAATAACCTGGAACTGTGCCTCAAATTCAAATTTACTGAAAGCATCAATTTTCTCGCGCACATCCACGTGGTAGGAATTGGTATAATATCCTTTATCCGTTACATCTTCAATCTCACCAAAGCGTTTTTTATCAATTTCAGCGAAACGGTAGCAGAGACTTTCTGCCGGTGTTCCATAAAGTCCAAAATGGATTCCGGTTTCCTCTTTCCATGTATCCGTTGCACGGCGCAGACGATTCATCAGCGCTTTTGCAAACTGACTTCCCTTTTCCGTTGTCTGACTCTCGCCGGTCATCAGTTTCGTAACTTCATACAAACCGATGTATCCAAGAGAAATAGTGGAATAACCGCCATGCAACAATTTATCGATTTTCTCTCCTTTTTGCAGACGGGCAATCGCACCATACTGCCAGTGAATCGGACTGACATCACTGGTTACACCCTCAAGCGCACGGTGGCGGCACATCAAAGCTTCAAAGCAGAGCGACAATCTTTCTTCCAAAAGCTGCCAAAAATATTCCATATTGCCTTTTGCTAAAATACCAATCTGCGGAAGGTTTAAACTGACAACACCCTGGTTAAAACGTCCCTCAAATTTATAATTACCGTTTTCATCTTTCCACGGTGTAAGGAAACTGCGGCATCCCATGCAGCTAAATACATTTCCTTCATAATTTTCACGCATTTTCTTTGCGGATATGTAATCCGGATACATTCTCTTTGCCGAACAGCGGACAGCAAGTTTTGTAATGTAATCGTACTCACCGCCTTTTAAGGCATTGTGCTCATCTAATACATAAATCAGTTTCGGGAACGCAGGTGTCACATAAACACCTTTTTCGTTTTTAATTCCCTCTAAGCGCTGACGAAGAATCTCTTCAATAATCATCGCATTTTCCTTGATGTATTCATCCTTTGGATCCAAATTTAAAAACAGTGTTACAAATGGAGACTGTCCATTCGTTGTCATCAAAGTATTAATCTGGTACTGAATTGTCTGCACACCGGAGCGGAGTTCGTCATTTACACGTTCTTTAACAAATTCTTCAATTATATCCGGCGCAATTTTCCCTGCATAACGCTCGGTATAATGCTTGCGGTACTTGTCCGCACTCTTTCTCAAATATTTGCCAAGGTGTCTGGTGTCTACCGACTGACCGCCGTACTGACTGCTTGCTACAGCTGAAATAATCTGTGTCATAACCGTGCAGGCAACCTGAAAACTCTTTGGACTCTCAATCAGTTTTCCGTTCATCACCGTACCATTATCAAGCATATCCCCAATATTAATCAGACAGCAGTTAAAAATCGGCTGAATAAAATAATCCATATCGTGGAAATGAAGCACACCTTCTTCATGCGCTTTCGTGATTTTCTCCGGAAGAAGAATACGCTTTGTCAAATCTTTTGACACCTCTCCGGCAATCAAATCGCGCTGTGTACTTGCCACATATGCATTTTTATTTGAATTTTCCTCCATAACATCTTTGTTGCTGTTTTGGAGAAGACTCATAATCGAATCGTCTGTGGTATTGGCTTTACGAACCAGTTCTCTCGTATAACGATAAATAATATACTTTTTCGCAAGGTCAAACTTTCCTGCCGCCATTAATTTCTGCTCAATGATATCCTGAATATCTTCCACCTGCATCGTATCACGTTTCATATTCTCGATACCGGCAACGATGCCATCAATCATGTCATCATTAACCCTTTCAAACGTATCCACTTCTGCATTTGCCTTCCGTATTGCAATCAATATTTTGTTTCGGTCATATTCTACGGTTCGGCCATCCCTTTTGATTACCCTCACTTTTTGTACAACTCCTTTCAATCCGTACCAATACTAACGTTCATAATTTTTCCTACAGGAATCATTATACCAAACGAGGTATGCATTGTCTACTATATATTGTAATTCTTTTGTATTTTTTTTGCAGTATGCACTATATCATGTGTTTTTACGAAATATAAAAATAAGAGCCGGAAATTCATCCAAAGCCCTTATTTTACGTTATTACACACTCAAATCTGGTGTAAGAAAATATGAAAAGCAACCGGTATCGGATATTTTTCCTGGACCTCTGACAAGTCACAAAGCAAAAGCCCATGCACTACATCTTGTGGTTTTCCTTCCGGAAGAATAATCTCATAACCGCGCATATGCCACTCCACATGGGAGAAAATATGCTTGCCGCTCTTTAATCGTTTTACCGTCACCTCACAGGATACGGTTTCTGACAAATACTCTTTCACCTGCTGCATCGTCAAATGTCCTTCTTTTGATGGAAATTCCCACATACCGGCTAATAGCCCTTGATTTGGTCGTCTTACAATTCCAATCCGGTCACCCTGCCGGAATACAAGGACTGTCTTTTTCTCGATACGGCGCTTTTTCTTCTCCGCCTTTTTCGGCAGTTCCATCTCACGCCCTTCTTTGTGGGCAAGACACAAATAAGAAAGCGGACATTTTTCACAGAGTGGTTTCCCATTTGGAATGCAGATTACTTCCCCGAGTTCCATCAGTGCCTGATTAAATTCGCCCGGACAGTCCTTTGGCATAATGGCACGAAGTTGTTTTTCCATCTTAGTCCGAACCGACATCTTCATAATATCTTCATCGCAATTTAAATACCGCATCGTAACACGAAGCACATTGCCATCCACCGCCGGCTCTGCTAAGCCGTAAGCAATGGATGCAATCGCCCCCGCTGTATATCTGCCGATTCCCGGCAGTGAAAGCAGCAAATCATAATCGGCCGGCAGCCTGCCATCATACCGCTCCACCAAAAGAGAAGCTGCCTTCTTTAAATTGCGTGCGCGGTTATAATATCCAAGTCCTTCCCACAATTTCAGAAGTTCTTCCTCCGAAACTGCTGCCAGAGAAGGAATATCCGGCAGACACTTTGTAAACCGGTCATAATATGCTTTTGCCGCTTCTATTCTTGTCTGCTGGAGCATAATCTCCGACAGCCATACATGATACGGCGTAGCATCATCCCGCCACGGCATACTGCGTTTTTCCTTTTCATACCATAAGCAAAGAGGCTCAACGAGAGCCTCCAGTTTAAATTCTTTATTTTCGTTCATTTTCACCTTTTCCCAGTTCTATTTCATTGTGGGACAAATCGACGTACTGATTAATTTCCTCGATATCCATATGGGTAAATTCGGAAAGTTCTTCAATTGTCGCAATACGTCCGTATTCCTGCGCTAATGTCCTCGTTGCCTCCAACAAAAGGTTCACACGCCCAAGCAGTGCATGCACGCTGTCCGTTCCTGCCAGTTCTTCATCTACTAATTCAATCAACCGGCTTCTCACTGCATGTTCAATGGCTTTTTGATAATCCACAACTTCTTCATTTCCACAGAGCATCGCAACACAGGCGGTTAATTCCAAATTACCTTCCTGAATCAAATCTTCCACCGGCACACCACGGCCGCGGTATTTATCCGCCAACTGCATGACCCGGTGCAGATGCGCTTCGATAACAGAAGAAATTACTTCTTCCTCGCCTCTTCGCAACTGTTCGAGTAAACGCACAAGTTCCTCTTCTTCGTACCGCTTTAACTGACACAGTTCTTCTTTATATAAGCGCAGATATTTGGAATCCTTTTCGCTTTTTTCAACAGCCTCTTCTTCCGTTTTCTCTACCGGCGCACGATATCCTTCTACCTCAATCCGATGTTCTTTAAGGTATGCATAGACAAATGGCATCTGTTCCTCTGTCAAATTCCAGTCACTGCAATAATCGGCAATTTCTTGTTTGGTGAGCAAATTTTCTTTCGTTCGTCCAAAATCTACCAACTCTTCCATCTGACGTAGAAATTCTCTCTGGTCCATATCTGCCTCCTTAATTTTTACAATGCACTCCGATAAATCGCAATCACATCATCACGATTCAATTTCACATAATTTCCTTCGGTCTTACGCCCCTTCAAAAGCTTATCGGTCATAAGCTCGATATCCTCTTCTTTTGCACCAATCTCTGCGAAAGAAGATGGCATGCCGATTTTTTTCAAAAATGCTTCAAACGCCTCAATTCCTTTGAGTGCGGTTTTCTCCGGATGTTTCTCATTCATCGGCACCTCAAAGATACGGTTTGCAAATAAAGCGAGCTTGCCCGGATTTTTCTTACAGACATAACGCATCCAAAGCGGTGCAATTACTGCAAGTCCTGCGCCATGAGTAACATCATAAAGAGCTGACAATTCATGCTCGATATGGTGGCTTGCCCAATCCTGCACACGACCGACACCGCAAACATTATTATGTGCTAACATACCTGCCCACATAATGTTTGCACGCGCTTCATAATGATTTGGATTTTCAATGACACGCGGTGCCTCATATACAATTGTTTTTAAAATTGCTTCACACAAGCGGTCTGTAATCTCAACTTCCTCTGTGTTGGAAAAATAACGCTCACAAACATGAATCATGATATCCGTTGCTCCCGCTGCCGACTGATACGGAGGCAGGGTGCAGGTAAGTTCCGGGTTCAAAATAGAGAACTTCGGACGAAGCAAATCACTTTTTGTTCCCTTTTTCACCATTGTTTTTTCATCGGTGATTACCGTATTTGGAGAACCCTCACTGCCGGCTGCCGCAATCGTTAATATCGTTCCGATTGGAAGCGCTTTCTCAACGGATGCCTTGCCCTGATAAAAATCCATGAAATCTCCATTATACAAAGTACCGGCAGCAATTGCCTTAGACGAATCAATCGTACTTCCGCCGCCGACAGCAAGAATAAAGTCAACCTTTTCTTTCTTGCACAATTCAATTCCCTCGTATACGAGTCCGCTTCTTGGATTTGGTTTTACACCACCAAGTTCACAAAATTCCAAACCGCTTTCCTTTAATACAGAAATCACGGTATCATAAAGTCCGCTCTTTTTGATGGAGCCTCCTCCATAGTGAAGCAGCACTTTATGTCCGCCAAATTTTTTTATTAAATCAGCAACATGCTTTTCGGCGCCTTTACCAAAATCAAAATAAGTCGGCGCATAAAAGGTAAAATTATCCATTATAAAATATTAAGTCCTTTCTTCGATGCTTCTTCCCACACATCATCCGGCCAAATCGATGCTTGTACTTCTCCAATATGTGCTTTTTTCAGGAAAAACATACAAATTCTTGACTGTCCGATTCCACCACCGATGGTATACGGAAGTTTCTTTTCCAAAATTTCTTTCTGGAACGGAAGGTTTTCGCGCTCCGGGCATCCTGCTTTTTCAAGCTGCTCCTTCAATGCCTTTTCATCCACACGGATTCCCATGGAAGAAATTTCAAATGCCATATCAAGAACCGGGTAATAAACGATAATATCACCATTTAATGACCAGTCGTCATAATCCGGTGCACGTCCATCATGCGGCTCTCCGGAAGCTAACTTATCTCCAATCTGCATCAGGAAAACAGCACCATATTCTTTTACTGCCTCGTACTCACGCTCTTTTGGCGTCTTGTCCGGATAGCGGTCCTCAAGTTCCTGTGTTGTCACAAAGGTAATCTGCTCAGGCAGGGATTTCTTAATGTAGTCATACTGCATTGCCATATAATCTTCTGTTTCCATCAATGCCTGATATACTTTATTTACAATAGCTTTCAAAGTATCTACATTACGTTCTTCTTTGTCGATAATGCGCTCCCAGTCCCACTGGTCGACAAACAAAGAATGTACATTATCGGTTTCTTCATCACGGCGAATCGCATTCATATCCGTATAAAGCCCCTCTCCATGAGCAAAACCATAGCGGCCCAGCGCATGACGTTTCCACTTGGCTAACGAATGTACGATTTCTGCTACCCTTCCGTTCTGCTCCAAAATATCAAAAGAAACCGGGCGCTCTACACCATTTAAGTTGTCATTCAATCCGGAATCCGGATCTACAAAAAGTGGTGCTGAAACTCGTGTCAGATTCAAATTGACAGCCAAAGCCTTTTCAAAGAAATCCTTTACTTTTTTGATTGCCACCTCAGTCTCACGGATATCCAGTGCGGACTGATAGCCTTGTGGAATAATTAAATTCATGTTGCTAACCTCCTCATGTATGCTTTATAGTTCACAATTGTTTACGGTACGTGGGAACGGAATGACGTCGCGGATATTCTGCATGCCTGTCAAATACATCACGCAGCGCTCAAATCCGAGTCCAAATCCGGCATGACGTGCCGTACCATATTTACGCAAATCCAGATAAAATTCATAATCTTTTTTATCCAGTCCACATTCGTTCATTCTCTCAACCAGCTTATCATAATCATCTTCACGCTGGCTTCCTCCGATAATCTCCCCGATTCCCGGAACCAGACAGTCCATAGCGGCAACCGTTTTATTATCGTCGTTCATCTTCATATAAAATGCCTTGATTTCTTTTGGATAATCCGTTACGAAAACAGGTCGTTTGAAAATTTCTTCCGTAAGGTATCTCTCATGCTCGGTCTGCAAATCGCATCCCCAGCTTACTTTATATTCAAATTTATCATTGTGCTCTTCTAAGAGTTTGATAGCTTCAGTATAAGTAACATGTGCAAAGTCTGCATCCACAACTCCCCGCAGACGCTCAATCAGTCCCTTGTCCACAAACTGGTTGAAGAATTTCATCTCTTCCGGTGCATTTTCAAGCACATAGCGGATAACATATTTCAACATGCTCTCAGCTAACATCATGTCATCCTTCAAATCCGCAAATGCAATTTCCGGCTCAATCATCCAAAATTCTGCTGCATGGCGCGTCGTATTTGAATTTTCCGCACGGAATGTCGGTCCAAATGTATAAATGTTTTTAAACGCCATCGCATACGTTTCACCATTTAACTGACCACTTACGGTAAGGTTAGTTTCTTTGCGGAAGAAATCCTTTGTGTAATCTACTTTTCCTTCTTCTGTCATCGGAAGGTTTTCCATATCCAATGTCGTCACACGGAACATTTCACCGGCACCTTCACAGTCACTTCCGGTAATCAATGGCGTGTGTACATAAACAAATTCTCTCTCCTGGAAGAATTTATGAATCGCATACGCAATCAAAGAACGCACACGGAACACTGCCTGAAATGTATTTGTTCTCGGACGAAGATGGGAAATCGTACGAAGATACTCAAAGGAGTGTCTCTTTTTCTGCAATGGATAATCCGGTGCAGACTCACCTTCTACAACAACCTCATCTGCCTGAATCTCAAATGGCTGTTTCGTTCCCGGTGTTGCTACTACTTTTCCCGTAACAATCACGGCTGCTCCTACATTCAATTTGGAAATTGCTGAAAAATTATCAAGTTTATCTGAATATACCACCTGAAGCGGCTCGAAAAATGTTCCATCATGAACCACTAAGAATCCAAATGTTTTGGAATCTCTGACGCTTCTTAACCATCCTCCGACCGTAACCGTCTGTTCTACATACTTTTCCTGGTTGCGATACAAATCGCGTATACTAATTAATTCCATATCTGCCTCATTTCTGCGTCTAAAACACAATAATATAGTTAGTTCTATTCTCAATTTTACAGTTTATCAAAATATGAAAAAAAATGCAAGGGCTACCGCTTGTGTTTGTGTTAAATAAACGGATGGCGGATTTTTTAGTTTCCGTAGTTCAGTAGAAAAGTTTTGCGTCTCGTGGGCGCTTTCGCTCATTGAGTGCGTAGCGGTATGGGCACTGAAACTACCAGTGCCACCTACCGACGTACTCAAAACCCACGAGTCACAAAGCTTTTCTACTGAATTACTGAAATCCTAAAGAATTGACATCTGTTTTTTTACACAAACACAGGCGGTGCTGCCTTATTGGGTAGAGGCGGTTAGCCTCCCCCACAAGAGTTATAGCTTGTGTTTACATAGAGATCCACTTTAGGAAATTTCTAATAGGAGGTTTGTTCTTATGATAACAACAGAACTTTTTATAGCCATTATCAGCTTATGTATTACCTGCTTTTCTTCCAGCTATGCACTTGGTTCTAGAAACAATGATAAGACACAAAAATAACCGCCCCTAAAAGTCAGACAAACTTGGCGGTCATTTTTAGCAAAAAAGCATCAGGCTAGCCGTCTATCGGCAGCACTTATTTGCTATTATACTATCATCTAATTGAAATTATGTCAAATACATATTGTGTAACATAAAACCTTATTATAGAGAAATGTAAAAGCATCCGCAACGTAATGTATTAATTTACCCAATAAATAACATTGTTTAAATTCACTCATTTTTTCACGTTTATTCCTGTTATTTAACTTTTATTCACGTTTTATGTTGACATTTGTTAACGTTTATGCTAATATCTAAGTTACAATACAACAACCATTAAAGGAGGTAACCATTATGTTTATTGAAGAAAGGCACAAAAAAATACTGGAAATGCTGCAAAAAAACAAAAGTATCACAAATCAGGAGATACAAGATATGTTTGGTATAAGTTACGATTCTGCCAAACGTGACCTTCGTCTGCTTGAAGAACAAGGTATGCTAAAAAGAACTCACGGCGGCGCTATTTTAAGAGAAACTATTGGGGCTCAATATAACATTGGTGATTTAACAGCTAAAGAACGCATTGCCAAAGTTGACCCAAATTATCTTGCCATTGCAAAGAAAGCAGTCACCTGTATAAATGATAATGATGTAATATTTATCACTGGCGCAAGCATTGGGTATCTTATGACTCAAAATCTGCCGCATGATTTGAATTGTACCATTGTAACAAATTCCATCTCTATCGCGGATAATCTGCGCCAATATCCAAACATTACCATCCTTCTTTTAGGAGGCGAATTCCACAAAAACGGCTGCGTATATGATGGTTTCGCCATTGAGATGTTAAAACGACTGCGCTTCGATAAAATTTTTATCACCTCAGCAAGAGTCAGTGCTGACTTCGGATTATCCATCCAGCGAACCAGAAATTTATGTCTGTATAACACTCTTCTTGCGTCTGCAAAAAAAGTTTATGGACTTTACCCTACCAGTAAAATTGGCACAGATTCTATTATAAGTATTTGTCCTATTAACGCTTTAGATGTTCTTATTACTGATGACGATGCATTAGAAGAAGACTTAAAAGCAATCGAAGAAAATGGTGTCGAAATACTTCTAACAATATAGTCAACCGAGGCGGCAGCCGAGACCTCGAACTTCGAGCCACGGCG
>ULVD01094911.1_pt1 | contig 25025 bp, 21 predicted proteins | sample 1959101 | NCBI WGS metagenome assembly ULVD01 (sample SAMEA4835777, study PRJEB28245) | human gut metagenome | biome: gut microbiome; material: fecal sample | place: Denmark | collected 2008
GCTCTCCCACTCTTGCCTCAGAGACCGAAACGAGCTTTTCACGCCCGCAAAGACGTGCCGCAATTGCCAGCTCACAGTCTGCGGAGAGCTTTTCTCCGTCAATGCGCACCCGGCAGACCGGAACAGTCAGCATCCATTCGGAATACCCTCCTCCGCTTACCGGTATCTCACCTGCTGGTACGTCCGGCTCGTATCTGAACGGAATTTCAAAATCCTTTCCGACAGTCTGGGCGCCGTCGTCAAGCAATACGCGGACGCGGAGCTTTCCCGATATGGCAAATCTGCCGTCCTCTGCGCCTTTCTCGCCCCCTGCGGGCATTGCGTCCACCCGCGCATCCACCACTCTTACGCCGGAATCAGCTCCGATAGAGGCAAGCTCCACCCCGCCACTGACAGTAATGTTGGCGTTAAAGCTCTTGATCGCCTCCGCTGCATCGGTCTGGCGTGTCGCAACACCGCAAACGCAGGATGCCGAATAGATATCTGATGTGTAAGTAACGTTTTCAGACGCAAGTATCTCGGCGGAAAACACCGTTTCAAAAGAACACGCCACACCGCCGCTTTCGTCCGGCTCAGCTTTTGCCGCGACTACACTGCCCCACGCACGGCAGCCTGCGGTGCGCGACGGTACCGAGTCAAATGCCACCGTCTCAGAAAACGGGATCCTTCTCGACACGCAGAAGGGTCTCGCCCCCTCGGCGTCGCGGCAGAGCAGGATCGCCGCCGCAAGCTCGCCTCTCACGTAAACGCCCTCAAGCGTTATCCCTGCCTCACTTACAAACGGCTCGGCGCGGCAGGATATCACCCTCAGCTCCCCACTGCCACCGTCGTCGGGAAGAAATGTGTCGGAGTATTCAAACGCATCGGTATTTTCCCGCATTATCAGGGCAATATCAGCCGAGGACGTGAGCCTTTTTATATCTCCGTCCGGGAGCGCAGAAGCGCCGGAGATGCTTTCCTCCAGCCTGCGCCTGCCCATTACCGCAGCATCGGCGCGTATTCTGGCGCGTATCGACACGCGACGCGGGGCAGTCACTCTGGCGCTCACCGACTCGCACACCGTGTCGGCATATGCCACAGTCCCCTCCGACTCAAACGAAGGGTCGTTATCGGTCGCAAGGTCAAAGTCGTATTCCGACGGAAGCTCCGCCGACCACACGCCTCCGTCTCCGCCCTCATACTGAATGCAGTATTTCACCGAGCCTGCAAACTCGGCATGTCCCGGAGTAAGGTAGTGGGCGGCGGGAGACACTGCCGCAGTGACCGAGATCATACGGCGTATTTCCGGCTTGTAGTCCGGCAGGGAAAAATCATCGGACAGCTCCTGAACCGCACTGCGAGCCATTACGGGAGACTGAATCCGGCATACCGCCCCGGTAGTTCCCATACCCGTGGCAGAATTATTCTGATATGAATTCATTTTGTTATCCATCCCTCCAAAAGAATCTCAGTCAATAATATGCCGCACATCGCCCGGGTATTCACGCTACACAGCCTGTCATCTTTCAAAGGATAAAATGTCTTCAGAATATAAAAATCCAGGGGCTGTTGCATCAACAACAGCCCCTTTAGGAATTACCCTCGGGTAGTTCTGATTATTTGTGCTTTATCAGCCGTTTACGCGCTTTTTGGAAGCAACGACTACTCCGCAGACGGCAGCGAGTGCCAGAGTGCTGAGGAATACGATAGCTACAGCGCTGTCACCCATGGGAGGGTTCGGAGGGATAACTTCGGACTTGGTTGCGCCGCAATCCTTGCAGGTGAATACCTTTTCACCGGCAGTGGTAGCTGTGGCTTCAACAGTGACCTTGCCCTCGTCCCAGGCATGAGGAGCAGATTCCTTTGCGCCGCAGACGGTGCAAACGTGCTCGTGATTCTCGGCGTCAACAGATTTCCATTCGCCATATGTGTGGGTGCAGGCAACTGTTACGGTTCCGACTGTCTGGTATGTTGTCTTGGTGCCGTCGGCAGCTTCAACGATAACGTCGAGCTTTACTTCAGCAGTTCCGATGGGGGCATCATCCTTAACCTTTACGTTGAAGGAGAAGACATCGCCGACGAGCTCAAGAGCTCCGGTGTTGGTGTTGGCTATAACAGCCATTCCATTGTCGTCAAAGCCATCCTTCAGGAGAGCAGAAGCGTCCTTCCACTCGCCCTTACCGTCGAGGACAAGAGCCTTGTCATCAACAGCGGTAAGTATGATAGCCATGGAGTTGGCTTTTGCGGTGAAACCCGCACCTGCAACTGTCAGGGTGACGGTATCGCCGCGTTTGGCTTCGGTAACATTGGTGGTGACGGTGAATTTAGTGTCGTCAGCAAACGCAGTAATGCTCAGTCCGAGAACCATCAGAGCTACCAACACTACCGATACTACTTTTTTCATTTCTTCATAATCCTCTCTTTATATTTGATTTTGAAGCTTTGATCCGAGCAAACCGGCAATCCGTCACCTACCCGCGAACGTCGGCTTAGCTCGCCAGCGGATGCCAAAATGCAAATTCGTCAGCCAAATACTATAAGGATGAAATAATTATATCACCACATCGGGTAAATGTCAATAGTTTTTTGGATTTGCACGCAAAAATACTCGTGAAAAATAATGCCAAAAGTCAATTAATTCATCTTCACGCGGGCAGTATAATTATTTATTCAACAATTCGGATACAGGCTTCAGGTCAAAGCGGGGTCAGGACTTTCGATATTTTTCCCAATGCACCGCCGCGCAACAGATATCTTACGCCTTCCAGAGGCTGTGGAGATTGCAGTAGGCATACACTGCCTCAACCTCGTCGCCGTCGGTAAGGGCAAAGCTGACTTCGGGAGCGTCTCCGGGACGGAGCTGTTTTCTCTGGTTTCCGCACTTCGACTGAAGCGAGACCCACTCAATATAATGCTCAGGCAGCATCGGGTGCGCTACCTCGCCCACTTTTACATTGACGGTATTTCCCTCGACCGTCCAGACGGGAACGTGCTTTTCCGCCGCGGCGTCAACGCTGCCGGGGACTATCTCTGTCATCTTCTGACCGCAGCACATTACCGGAACGCCGCTTTCCTTGACAACGGCAATTATTTTCCCGCAATGCTTGCAAACATAGAATTTCTGTTCCATTTTTCGTTTTCTCCTTTTAATAATTAATTGAATAAATATTGATTAAAACCGTATTTTCAGCCGAAATCAGTCCGCCGGATATGCGGCTGAATTTTTATGCAGTTTTGCGCGTTTTTACTCCAACGGCTCAAAGTCCGACGCGCCGTGCAGGCAAAGCGGACATACAAAGTCGTCGGGCAGAACGTCGCCCTCATAAACAAATCCGCATATACGGCACACAAAGCCGCGCTTGCCGGTTTTCTGGGGCTTGGGCTTTACGTTGTTCTGATAATACGTATACGTCATCGTTTCCGCGTGAGAGATAACGCGCGATTCGGTAACGGAGCAGATGAACATTCCGTGTGTATCAAGGTCGATATACTGCTCCACCTTGAGAGACATAAAGGAATTGATATATCTCGGCAGTACGGCAAGTCCGTTGCCGGAGCGAACAGGTGTTATATCGGCAAATTTATCAACACTGCGTCCGCTGCGGAAACCGAAATTCTCAAATACCGAGAAGGGCGCGTCAACCGTCAGGCAGTTTACATTCATGATTCCCGTCTGCTTTATAACATGGTGGGAATAATTCTGCTTGTTTATGGTCACGGCAATGCGGTTAGGGGTGTTTGTTACCTGAGACACGGTGTTTACGATAAGCCCGTTATCCTTTTTGCCGTCGTTGGAGGTGATGACATAAAGCCCGTATCCGATATTGAAGAGCGCAGTCGGGTCATTCTTTTCGGCGGAGTCTCCGCGCAGGGCGATATAGTCGCGGCACAGCTCCTCGGCAAGCGATTCAAGCTCGCTGCTGCTTTCGGAGGAAAGCGCGGATTTAAGATGAACGGTCGTATCGGTAAAGGTGATCCCCTGACTTCCCTCAAGCATCGAGCGCATGGTTTTTGCCGCCATCGGCGCCCAACTTCCGTTTTCAATGAGACCTACCGTGCGTCCGCGGAAGCCGCGCTCGGTAAGATGCTCAATAAATTCGCGCATATACGGGAAAATTCCGGCGTTGTACGTGGTCGTGGCAAGCACCAGCTTGCTGAAGCGGAAGGCATCCGCCACGGCGCGTGACATATCCGAGCGGGCAAGATCGTACACCACAAGCTTCGGACATCCCTTGGAGCGCAGCATATCGCACAGCTTTTCAACAGCCTTTTTTGTGTGCCCGTACACCGAGGTGTAGGCTACGACAATGCCCTCCTCCTCGGCGGCATATGACGCCCATGTGCTGTAAAGCCCGAGGTAATGTCCGAGATCCTCGCTCAGCACCGGACCGTGCAGGGGGCAGATCTTTGATATATCAAGTCCCTCCGCCTTTTTAAGCACTGTGCGCACCTGTGTGCCGTACTTGCCGACGATCCCGATGTAATAGCGGCGCGCCTCGTCATCCCACGGTTCGGCGGCATCATCAGAGCCGAAGCGTCCGAAGGCGTCGGCGGAAAACAGGACCTTGTCGGTGCTGTCATATGTCAGAATTACCTCCGGCCAATGCACCATAGGTGCTGTGACAAAGGTCAGATTATGTCTGCCAAGCGACAGCGTGCTGCCCTCGCCGACCACGATACGGCGATCGGAATAGTCGTCGCCGAAAAAGTTCTTCATCATTGTGAACGCCTTGGCGGACGCCACGACGGTAGCCTTTGGGTAAACCTCGAGAAAACGGCTGATATTTGCCGAATGATCCGGCTCCATATGCTGGACCACAAGATAATCAGGCTGACGGCTGCCGATAGCGGTCTCAATATTATCAAGCCATTCGTGTGAGAAGCGCACGTCAACCGTATCCATAACGGCGATCTTGTCATCAATAATTGCATATGAATTGTATGTTATACCGTTGTCGACGCGGTACTGCCCTTCAAAAAGGTCTATCGTACGGTCATAAACACCCAGATAAACTATATCGGGAGTTATTTTTTTCATTCAGGTATTCTCCTTTCGAAAGCGATTTATTGCATGAATATTCTCATCTTTAATTATACACCAAAACACGCGCTTGTCAACAGTTTGTCAAAGAAAATTATTTGAATTTTATGTGTATACGGTAAACTCATGGAATAGATAATGCGGGATAATAAATACGTAATAAAAAGCCTCACGCGTATTGGAAGATACTGCATTTTACATCATCCTATCGGTTCGTCGTACAGTATCTGCGCACCCCTGAAGGCTGTTGACAGCTTTGATGAGAAGATCGACATGAAATCATCTATTCCAAAAGCTATAAGTACATACTTTTCGCCGACGGTGGCGATTATCAGCCTGTCGGGGAAGCCGCACATCCAGCGCATTTCCTTTATTTCGTCGCGCACAGCCTTGGCAAGATCCGAAGCGCTGACGCCGGGCTTGAGATGAACCACACCGCTGGTGAAGGAATTGAGATTTATCATATGCGTAAGCGTTGCCGCCTCATCAATATTTGCTATCTGCCCTTCCGGGATGTGCAGAAAATAACTCAGATCCCCGGCATTTGACATATCAAAGCAGCCGGGAGCGTCCGCTACGCTGTGGTCAACATCGCCGCCCGCCGCGGCAAACCTTTCGTTTTCCGCATAAAGCGCCCATATCTTTTCAAGTATCGCAAGCGCGCTTTCTTCCTCTGACGGTTCGGTATCGGCGGTCGTCTGCGCGTCGGTTGAAATACCGTCCGAAACGTCGCCGGGCGTTTTACTTTCTTTGCAGCCCGCAAGCATGACCGCCGCAAGCGCAAAGGCAAGAAGCAAAAAGATGAGCTTTTTCATCATTTCCTCCGGAATAAAAAATCGTTCCGACGTCATATTGCCCTGATGAATATTGCAAAGCGTTGATATTATAGCATTCTGATACGTTTGCGTAAATACAAAATACTGAACGTCCTGTAAAAAGCGTCAGCGCGTCACCCAACTTACCACCGGGACTGCACTGTCTTTCACTTTGAAAGCAGCCCGTCAATGAACTGACGCGCAAGCCGCGCCGATCTGCCGCCGCGCTCAAGTGCGAAGCGCTCCGCAAGAAGGTCAAGCTCCGCCTCGTCCGCGTCAATTCCGCTCTCGCGCGCAAGATGGTGAACGATGTGCAGGAAGATCTGCTTGTCCGGCTTGCTGAAGGTAATGTGTATGCCAAATCGCTCGGAAAGTGAGAGCAGCTCCTGCATGGTATCGTTGCGGTGGATATCGTCCCCCTCGCGGTCCGAAAACTTTTCCTTAATTATATGCCGGCGGTTGCTGGTGGCATAAATAACGACGTTTTTGGACTTTGCCGAGACCGAGCCTTCAAGCACGGCTTTCAGCGCATTGAAGTTGTCGTCATCCCGAAGGAAGGAAAGGTCGTCGATAAAGAGAACGAATTTCAACGGGTTGTCCGCAAGACCGTCAAGGATCTTCGGAATGGCGCGAAGCTGATCCTTGCGCACCTCAATTATCCTCAACCCCTCGCCGAACATTGCATTGCCCACAGCCTTGACCGTGGAGGATTTGCCTGTTCCCGCGTCACCGGTAAGAAGAATATTTGCCGCCGGCTTGCCGGCAAGCAGCGCCTTTGTATTGTCGATGATTATCTGCCGCTCACGCTCATAGTCAACCAGATCGCTAAGCTCTGTTCTGTCCGGATTTGAGACGGGTATGATATTACCCTCCTCGTCCGCATAGAACATGCGGTTGTTTGCATATATGCCGTACCCGTATCTGCCGATGTTATCCGTCCTGTGTGAGTATGAAGCACGAAGATCGATCCCGTCCGAGACAAACTCCGGCAGAAAGCCGTCGTACACGAGCGGCTCGCGCAGCTTGGCGGGGGTAAGCTCCGCAACCTCCTGGAGCGTGCAAAGCTCCTCGCGCAGCGCCCTTCTGATATGCTCAGGGACGTCCTTACCGCTTCCAACGGTGCGCACATAAACATTTTCGCTGTTCTGGCAGATGTGTTCAACATATTCGCTCAGATTTCCGCCGTTTGCGTTGTAAAGCTCTCCCACAAACCCGGCATACGCCGAGTTTGTGGGATCGTCGAGATACGCGCAAAGGGCGGAAATTACCCTATCCTTCAGCAGATCTCTGAATATACACAGGGAGTCGAGCCTTGTTTTCAGATCATTCATGTCAGTTAAGTATCGCTCCTGATGCTCCGCCGGAAACAAGGGAGGCATACCTCTTAAGGTATCCGGAAAGCTCCTTTTTCTTAGGTACGAAATTCTTCACACGCTCGGCAAGCACTGTCTCATCAACCTTAAGCTCAATTTTGTTTTCGGGAATATTGATGCTTATGATATCCCCTTCTTCCACGACTCCGATAAGTCCGCCGGACGCCGCCTCGGGTGTGATATGCCCCACGCAGGCTCCGCGCGTTGCGCCACTGAATCTTCCATCTGTGATCAGAGCCACGCTGTTTCCGAGTCCCATTCCCATAATTGCGGAGGTGGGGTTAAGCATTTCGCGCATACCGGGACCTCCCTTCGGTCCCTCATAGCGGATCACCACAACATCCCCCGGTACGATCTTACCGGCATTGATAGCCGCCTGCGCGTCCTCCTCGCATTCAAACACTCTCGCCGGACCTTCATGGACAAGCATTTCCGGCAGGACTGCCGAACGCTTTACCACGCTGCCCTCTGGTGCAAGGTTGCCCCTCAGCACTGCAATTCCTCCGGTCTCGCTGTACGGGTCGTCGATCGGACGTATTACGTCATGGTTGAGATTGACGCATCCCTCAATGTTTTCGCCCACTGTTTTTCCGGTCACTGTCATGCATCCGGTATGGATGAGTCCTTTTTTGTTCAGCTCATTCATAACGGCATACACGCCGCCCGCCTCGTCCAGCTCCTCGATGTAGGTCCTCCCGGCGGGTGCAAGATGGCACAGGTTGGGGGTTTTTTCGCTTATCTTGTTTGCAATATCAAGATTTATCTCAATTCCGCATTCGTGCGCGATCGCGGGAATATGAAGCATACTGTTTGTCGAACAGCCGAGCGCCATATCCACGGTCAGGGCGTTTGTGAACGCATCCTCGGTCATAATATCACGTGGACGGATATTTTTGCGCACCATTTCCATGACCGCCATACCTGCGTGCTTGGCAAGCTCGATACGCGCGGAGTAGACCGCCGGGATAGTTCCGTTGCCCTTAAGTCCCATGCCGAGCGCTTCGGTAAGGCAGTTCATAGAGTTTGCGGTATACATACCCGAGCATGAGCCGCAGGTGGGGCAGGTCCTGCATTCAAATTCACGCAGCTTTTCCTCGGTTATCTTTCCGGCGTTGTACTGACCAACCGCCTCGGAAATAGAGGAAAAACTGGTTTTTGCCCCGTCAATATGTCCCGCAAGCATGGGACCGCCGCTGACAAAAACCGTGGGAATATTGACGCGCGCCGCCGCCATGAGCAGTCCGGGAACGTTTTTGTCGCAGTTCGGAACCATGACAAGCGCGTCAAAGCCGTGCGCCATAGCCATAGCCTCGGTGCTGTCGGCGATAAGGTCGCGGGTAACGAGCGAATATTTCATTCCCACATGACCCATAGCAATACCGTCGCATACTGCGATCGCGGGAAATACAATAGGTGTACCGCCTGCCATTGCGACGCCGAGCTTTACTGCATCAACGATCTTGTCGATATTCATATGCCCTGGTACGATCTCGTTGTAAGAGCTGACAATGCCGACTAAGGGTCGGCTTATTTCTTCCTCTGTAAGCCCCAAAGCATGATAAAGCGCACGGTGCGGCGCATTCTGCATGCCGTTTTTCAGAGCATCACTTTTCATAATCTGACTCCTTTCAGGGGTAAATGCGCCGTCGACGCACGTATGTGGCGTTTTATAAGCGCACGACAGCCGTAAACCGGGGACGGGGCGAATGCCGCCCCGCCTGTTGCCTTACTTACGCAAAGCTCCCGGCTCAGTTCCCGGTCAGTTTCGGTGCGATCAGCGGTCGCCGCGCCCATGTGCCGCTGACACTGACCGGGAACTATATAAAACAAGGGCGCTATCTAAATGACTTTTGAAAGCTGCGTAAGCCTTAGTTGTTGATGAGCTTGTCCTCGTCGCTCCAGCTGTACAGCTTGCGGATCTCAGCTCCGACGACCTCGGAGGGATGCTCGCTTGCCAGCTTGCGCATTGCGTTGAAATGGACCTGTGCACCAGCCGAGGACATATCAAGCAGGAATTCCTTGGCAAAGGTTCCGTCCTGAATATCCTTGAGGATCTTCTTCATCGTCTTTTTGGTTTCTTCCGTGATGATCTTCGGTCCGGTAATGTAATCGCCGTACTCGGCGGTATTGGAAATGGAATATCTCATTCCCGCGAAGCCGCTCTGATAGATAAGGTCAACTATCAGCTTCATCTCGTGGATGCACTCAAAGTATGCGTTTCTCGGGTCATAGCCAGCCTCAACCAGCGTTTCATATCCCGCCTGCATCAGGGCGCAGACGCCGCCGCAAAGCACAGCCTGCTCGCCAAAGAGGTCGGTCTCGGTCTCGGTGCGGAAGGTAGTCTCAAGAACACCTGCGCGCGCGCCGCCGATGCCGAGCGCATATGCAAGCCCCAGATCCCATGCATCTCCGGTCGCATCCTGCTCGACGGCGATAAGGCAGGGCACGCCCTTGCCCGCAAGATATTCGCTTCTTACGGTATGACCGGGTCCCTTGGGAGCGATCATGATCACGTTTACATTCTTGGGCGGTTTGATGCAGCCGAAATGAATATTGAAGCCATGCGCGAAAGCAAGTGTCTTGCCCTCGGTGAGGTTCGGCTCGATGCTTTCCTTGTAGAGAGCAGCCTGCTTTTCGTCGTTGATAAGGATCATGATAATATCCGCGGCGCGCGCGGCTTCGGCACTTGTCATGACCTTAAGTCCCTGTGCTTCCGCCTTCGCCCAGCTCTTTGAGCCTTCGTAAAGACCTACGATAACGTTTACTCCGCTGTCCTTGAGATTGAGCGCGTGCGCGTGTCCCTGTGAGCCGTAACCGATGATGGCGACGGTCTTGCCGCTGAGCTTCTGAAGATCGCAATCCTGCTGATAGAAAATTCTTGCCATGGTAATTTACCTCTTTTATTTTTTAATTTATAAATTGATTGTTTGACGGATAGTAGTGCTGCCCTTTTCAAGAGATGCGCTGCCTGTGCGGCAGATCTCAAGTATGGTGTAATCCCGCATAAGATCAAGAAAATCGTCTATTCTGCGGGAATCTCCCGTAAGGCGGAAAATTATCGAGTCCTTGGAATAATCCACGGTCTCCGCTCCGAATCCGGCGACCGCCGCCAGTATTTCTTCACGTGAGGAGGATTCGTTTTTCATTTTGATAAGGAGCAGCTCGCAGCTTACCGAGTTATCGGCGGTGAACTCCTTTATCGAGCAGACGTCCGGCAGCTTATAAAGCTGATTGACAAGCTGCTGCTTTGCGGCGGTATTCTCGCTGTCAAAGGTAACAGTGATTCTTGAATACTCGTTTGACTCGGTTTCGCTGACCGAAAGGGCGCTGATATTGAACTGCCTGCGTCTGAACATGCTCGTTACCCGGTTCAGCACGCCGAACTGGTTACGTACAAGAACGGCTACGGTAGATTTGTGCATATCAATCACCCACCTTTACAATAATATCGTCCATACTTCCGCCGGGCGGGAGCATGGGAAGAACAAACTCGTCCTTCTCAATGGCGCAGTCTATCACATACGGTCCTTCCGCACTGAAAGCGTTTGCAAGGGCGCGGTCAAGCTCCTCCGGGGTTGACGCCGCCTCGCCGTCCGCCCCAAAAGCCTTTGCAAGCTTTACAAAGTCGGTCTTGCGGTTGAGCACTGTATTTGAATAGTGCTTATCAAAGAACAGTGTCTGCCACTGACGCACCATTCCGAGAACGCCGTTGTTCATTATCAGAATAACCACCGGGACATTGTAGGTAACGGCTGTTGCCAGCTCGTTGAGGCACATTCCGAAGCTGCCGTCGCCGGTGATAAGAACACTGCGCTCCTGTGTTCCGAACGCCGCGCCTATGGCTGCGCCGAGCCCAAAGCCCATCGTACCGAGCCCGCCGGAGGAAACAAACCGCCGGGGCGTCCTGAATGACAGATTCTGTGCCGCCCACATCTGATGCTGACCCACATCGGTGGCGACCGCCGTGTTCTCACCCAGGTATTTGTTGACGGCAAGAATGGCATTGCGCGGGGTAAGTCCCTCTCGCTTGTCAAGATATTCTTCCTCCTCGGCGCGGAGGTCGGCGATCTTCTGCTGCCACTCCGGGTGCGCCTTGCTGCTTACAAGCGGCAAAAGACTCTGGAGTGTCTTTTTAATGTCCCCCCGCAGACCGACGGCGGCGTTTACGGTCTTTGAAAGCTCCGAACCGTCCACATCAATGTGTACTATCTTCGCTCCCCGTGCAAACTTTGCCCGGTTTCCGGTCACGCGGTCATTGAACCTGACGCCGAGAGATATAATGAGATCGGAATTGTGCATTGCCATTGACGAGGCATAGTGACCGTGCATTCCCTGCATTCCGAGGAAACGCGGATGGTCGGTCGGCACTCCCGAAATTCCCATCAGCGAGCAGCCTATCGGAGCGTCGGTCTTTTCGGCAAGGGCGAGCATTTCCGCCTGTGCGCCTGCCGTGATAAGTCCGCCGCCGAAATAGATAAAGGGTCTCTGCGCTGAATTTATAAGCTCGGCAGCCTCGTTTATGCGCACATCCTTGGCGGCTTTCGGCTCGTCCGCCTTGACCGGAGGTTGTTCAGTGTACTGACACTTTGCGATCTGAACATCCTTCGGTATATCAATAAGCACCGGTCCCGGTCTGCCGGAGGAGGCAAGCCAGAACGCCTCGCGGACCGTGTCCGCCAGCTGCTCCACCGAACCGACAAAGTAATTGTGCTTGGTTATCGGCAGGGTAACGCCGGTAATGTCTATCTCCTGAAAGCTGTCAGTGCCTATCTGCGTGGTCGGGACGTTTCCGCAGATCGCCACAAGCGGTATTGAATCAAGATACGCGGTCGCGATTCCCGTTACAAGGTTTGTAGCACCCGGTCCTGAGGTCGATATCACGACCCCGACACGTCCGGTCGTCCGCGCATATCCGTCAGCGGCGTGCACAGCACCCTGCTCGTGCGCGGTCAGAATATGATTTATTTCATTCTGATATTTATAAAGGCTGTCGTAAACGTTGAGTATCTGACCTCCGGGGTAGCCGAAAACGGTGTCCACTCCCTGCTCGATCAGCGCTTTTACAAGTATGTCAGCTCCGGAAAGGATCATCATTTCACTCCTTCTTCAAGTTTTCAATAATAAGTCTTCCGCACTCACGGCATCCGACGCACGTCATGCCGCTGCTCATGATATCCGCCGTGCGATAGCCCTTGTCAAGATACGCGGATACGGCGTTTTCGATGGCGTCTGCCTCACGCGGCATATCAAAGCTGTAACGCAGCATCATGGCGGCGGAAAGAAGAGTGCCTATCGGGTTTGCAACATCCTTGCCCGCGATATCCGGCGCTGAGCCGTGTATCGGCTCATACAGTCCGCAGGAGGAAGCGCCGAGGCTTGAGGAAGGTATCATACCGATCGAGCCTGTGATCATGGAAGCCTCGTCCGAAAGGATGTCGCCGAACATATTCTCGGTCACGATAACGTCAAACTGAGAGGGATCCTTGACTATCTGCATGGCGCAGTTGTCTACAAGCATATCCGACAGCTCCACGTCAGGATATTCCGCGGCAAGGCGGTGCATCACCTTTTTCCAAAGGCGGCTCGAATCAAGCACGTTGCTCTTTTCAACCGAGCAGAGCTTTCCTCTTCTCTTCTGCGCCGTTTCAAAGCCTATCCTGCCTATGCGCTCGATCTCCTCCTCGCTGTATGTCAGGACGTCAACGGCAGTAAGACTGCCGTCGATTTTTTCGGTCTTATGTTCACCGAAGTAAATTCCGCCGATCAGCTCGCGAACGATGATAAAGTCGATCCCCTTGTCAACAATCTCCTTGCGAAGTGGGGACGCATCGGCAAGCTGACTCCATATCCTTGCCGGACGGTTGTTGGAATAGACCCCCATTCCGGCGCGAAGGCGCAGCAGACCTTTTTCGGGGCGCATATTTCCGGGAACATCGTTCCACTTATTGCCGCCCACGGCTCCCAGCAGAACGCTGTCTGATTCAACGCATTTTTTCAGCATATCGGCAGGAAGCGGATCGCCGTATTTGTCAATGGCACAGCCGCCCATATCCACATCGGTGTAGTTGAATGTGTGTCCGTACAGCTCGGCGATCTTATTGAGTACCAGGATCGCCTGCTCCACTATCTCCGGACCTATGCCGTCGCCGCGTATTACTGCAATATTTTTAACCATTCCTCTCACACTCCTTCAGGGATCTGAGCAGACCGCCGCTTTTTATGATGTTCTGGATAAACGGCGGAAAGGGCTGAGACTGATATGTTTTGCCCGTGGTGATGTCGGTAATTATTCCGGTATCAAAATCAACGCACACCTCGTCGTCTGCCTTTATCTCGTCCGCCGCCTGCTCGCATTCCAGTATGGGAAGCCCGATATTTATGGCGTTGCGGTAAAAGATGCGGGCAAAGCTCTTGGCTATAACACAGCCTGTGCCGCAGGTCTTTATTACAAGCGGAGCGTGCTCACGCGAGGAGCCGCAACCGAAATTCCAGCCCGCCACAATAACGTCCCCCGGCTTTACGTTTTTCACGAACCCGGCGTCAATATCCTCCATACAGTGCAGAGCTAATTCCTTTGCATCCGGTGTATTCAGATAACGCGCGGGAATAATAACATCGGTATCCACATTATCCGGATACTTAAATACTTTGCCTTGCGTGTTCATATTTACGCCTCCTTGGGTTCGGTAATATATCCTGTCAGCGCACTTGCCGCCGCCGTAAGCGGAGAGGCAAGATACACCTCGCTTTTCACATGTCCCATTCTGCCCACAAAATTGCGGTTGGTGGTTGATATGCAGCGTTCGCCCTCCGCAAGTATTCCCATATATCCGCCGAGGCACGGACCGCAGGTCGGGGTGGAAACAACTGCTCCGGCGTCAATAAACGCGGTGTAATATCCCCTCTCAACGCATTCCCTCAGGATCTGCATCGTACCGGGGATGATTATGCAGCGTACTCCGTCGGCAACCTTTCTGCCCGCAAGAGTTCTGTATGCAGCCTCCATATCCTCCATTCTGCCATTAGTGCAGCTTCCTATCACCACCTGATCTATCTTTATCCCGCCAAGCTCGCTTGCCGGGTGGGTGTTTTCGGGAAGATGCGGACATGCAACGGTGGGAACGATGCCCGCAAGGTCAATGTCGATCGTCCTCTCATAGACTGCGTCGGCATCTGCCTCATATACCACCGGTGTGCGCTCGCATCTGCCGCTCATATATTCGACGGTTTTTTCGTCCACGGGGAAGATCCCGTTTTTCGCACCAGCTTCAATTGCCATGTTGCAGATGCAGAAGCGGTCGTCCATGGAAAGTTCTTTCACTCCCTCTCCCGTAAACTCCATGCTCCTGTAAAGCGCGCCGTCAACGCCTATCATTCCGATGATAGTAAGGATCACATCCTTGCCGCTGCAATTTGACGGCAGCTTACCGGTGAGGTTGAATCTTATCGCCGCAGGCACCTTGAACCAAGCCGTTCCGGTCGCCATACCGGCAGCCATATCGGTGCTGCCCACTCCGGTGGAAAACGCGCCGAGCGCCCCGTAGGTGCAGGTATGGCTGTCCGCTCCGATGATGCAGTCACCGGCGGTAACTACGCCCTGCTCGGGGAGCAGCGCGTGCTCGATGCCCATTTTTCCGACATCGTAAAAATGGCTCACACAATGCTCACAGGCAAATTCACGGCAGGTTTTTGACTGCTCAGCCGCTTTGATATCCTTGTTCGGCACAAAGTGGTCAAGCACTATTGCAACTCTGTCCTTGTCAAACACATCACGAAAACCGGCTTTTCTGAACTCATTCACCGCCACGGGGGTGGTAATGTCATTACCGAGCACGATATCGAGCTTTGCGCTTATAAGCTGACCTGCCGTCACACTTTCAAGTCCTGCGTGCGCGGCAAGTATTTTTTGTGTCATGGTCATTCCCATATCAATAATCATACCTTTCATAAGGGTGTTTTTGTCTTTTCCGCAAATGCCGGAAAGACCTCGGGAGAACCGATGCAAGCTCCTGTGAGCTGCATTTCTCCTTATTCAGCTTTTGTCATGTTGTGGAAGGCACTGAGCAGGGCTTTGGTGCTTGCCTTTATGACGTCGGTATCTGTTCCGGCGCCCCAGAACATATCCCCGTTTTCCCGCTCAAGACCGATATAAGACGCCGCAACGCTCTGCGACCCCTGACCCTGCATACTGTGCTGTGTAAACACCTGCAAGGTGTATTTCTCTCCGGTGTACGCCTTCAGCGCATTGTTGATGGCGCTGAGAGAGCCGTTGCCCTCCGCCTCCATTTCGGTCTCCTTGCCGTCCTGCATGAAGGTTATATTTATCTTAACCGCGTCATTTTCGCGCATAAAATCAAAATCGGTCACGGTGATGGCGCAGGAATTATTAAGATAATTGCTGCTGAATATCTCAAGCACGTCCTCCGCCTTCAGCTCGCGGTGCTCGCGGTCGGAGATATCCTTGCAAAGATAGCTCAGATGCTCGCGCATTTTGGGAGGAAGAATATATCCGTAGGTATGCTCAAGCAGGTATCCTATCCCGCCCTTGCCCGACTGGGAGTTCACGCGGATGACGTCCGCGTCGTATGTGCGCCCGATATCCTTCGGGTCGATGGGAATATACGGGACGTTCCACTGGTGCATGCCGTTTTTATTTCTGTACTTCATGCCCTTTGCGATCGCGTCCTGATGGCTGCCGGAGAATGCGGCAAACACAAGCGCTCCGGCATAGGGCGCTCTTTCGTAGACCTGCATCCGGGTACACTTCTCGTACTCCTCCACAAGGTGGTTCATATCGGAAAAGTCCAGCTTCGGGTCAACGCCGTGAGAGTACATATTGAGGGCAAGCGTGATAATATCCACATTTCCGGTCCTCTCGCCGTTTCCGAACAGAGTTCCCTCCACGCGCTCCGCCCCCGCCAGCAAAGCCAGCTCGGTGTCGGCAACGCCGGTGCCGCGGTCGTTGTGAGGATGAAGCGACAGCGTCACAAACTCGCGGTACTTCAGGTTCCGGCTCATATATTCGACCTGCGAGGCGTAAACGTGCGGCAGGCTCATCTCCACAGTAACCGGAAGATTTATAATTACATTGTTGTCGGCTGACGGCTCAAGCACATCAAGCACCGCATTGCAGACCTCAAGGGCATATTCCGGCTCGGTCCCGGTAAAGGATTCGGGGGAGTATTCAAAACGGAAGTTACCCTCGTACTCGGATGCAAGCCTTTTAACCAGCTTTGCGCCGTCAACGGCTATCTGCTTGATCTCCTCCTTGGATCTTTTGAACACCTGCTCGCGCTGTACCGCGCTTACCGAGTTGTAAAAATGTATTATCGCACTGGGCGCGCCCCGGCAGGCGTCAAACGTCCTGCGGATGATATGCTCACGGCACTGGGTCAGCACCTGCACCGTAACATCCTGCGGGATCATATTGTTATCGATCAGCGTTCTCAGAAACTCATATTCGGTCTCGCTCGCCGCCGGAAAGCCCACTTCAATTTCCTTGAATCCGACTTCCAGTAAGACCTTATAATATTCCAGCTTTTCTTCCAGACTCATCGGGATGACAAGACTCTGGTTGCCGTCCCGCATATCAACACTGCACCACACGGGCGGTTTTTCAATATGGTCTTTTTCCACCCATGTGTTATATTCCTTGGATACGGGAAAGTACCCTATCTGGTATTTACTTGCATCCATAAAATTCACCATGCCTTTCTGCTTTCGCTCCTGCCGCCGTACGGTCGGCTTTTTCCTGAATGAGTCGCGCGGAAGCTACCGTGTATTTCGCCGTCACTATTTTTCTGCAATAATTTCTACTTCCACCAGCGCGCCCTTGGGCAGAGTTTTTACCGCCACGCAGGAGCGTGCGGGCTTTCCGGTGAAGAAGGTGGCGTACACTTCGTTGAACGCCGCAAAATCCTCCATATTGCTGAGATAGCACACGGTCTTGACGGCCTTTTCAAGGGATGAACCTGCGGCGGTAAGCACCGCGCTGAGGTTTTTGCAAACTCTCTCGGTCTGCTCTCTGATATCCTTGCCTACAAGAACTCCGGTTTCGGGATCAAGCGGGATCTGCCCGGATGTAAAAACAAGATTGCCCGTGACTATTGCCTGCGAGTACGGTCCTATCGCCGCCGGCGCCATATCGGTATGTACTTTGCTGCTCATAGCTTTATTTGCTCCTTTTGAAAATCATATTATTTTGAAGCCCTCGTCACGCAGCGTCTGCGTAATGAGGTGAACGTGGTCGAAGTCTCTGGTCTCCATCTCAATGCGCAAAAAGCATCCGTTGATGCTTTCGGTGTCGCCCTTTTCGTAATGAACGCCGGTCACATTGCCGCCGCAGTCGGCGATAATGCGGGAAATATCCTTAAGCTGCCCCGGCTTGTCTATCAGCTCGATAAGCAGGCTTGAGGAGCGTCCGGACTTCATAAGTCCGCGGGTTATCACGCGGGATAGTATCGTAACGTCGATGTTGCCGCCCGAAACGATGCTTACGACACGTTTGCCCTTGAGGTTGAATTTATCGAACATCACGGCTGCCACCGCCGCGGCTCCCGCGCCCTCGGCTATCATCTTCTGCTTTTCGATCAGCGCAAGAATTGCCGAGGCGACCTCGTCGTCACTGACAAGGGCGATATCGTCCACATACTCGCTTACAAGTCTGAAGGTGTTCTCGCCCGGCTGCTTTACGGCAATGCCGTCCGCTATCGTATGTACCGTGGGCAGACATTCGATCTTTCCGTCCCTTACCGAATTGTACATACTGGGCGCTCCGCTCATCTGCACGCCGTACACCTTGACCGAGGGTCTTATCTGCTTTGCGGTGTAGGCGATACCGGAGATCAGCCCTCCGCCGCCAACCGGAACAACAATGGCGTCGATATCGTCAAGGTCGTTAAGCACCTCAAGTGCAATGGTACCCTGACCGGCAATGACATTTTCATCGTCAAAGGGATGAACAAAGGTATACCCTTCGCTTTCCTTAAGCTCCAGCGCCTTTTTATATGCGTCATCATAACAGCCCTCGACAAGGCAGACCTCCGCGCCGAAGCCCTTTGTGGCTTCCACTTTTGAGATAGGGGCGCTGTCAGGCAGACAGATCAGTGATTTTATCCCGTTTTTTGACGCCGCCAGCGCAACTCCCTGCGCGTGATTTCCGGCGGAACAGGCGATAACGCCTCTGGCTTTTTCCTCCTCCGACAGCATTGCTATCTTGTACGCCGAGCCGCGGACCTTGAAGGAACCGGTGATCTGAAGGTTTTCGGGCTTCAGATACAGCTCGCATTCCGGAGCGATTCCGTAAGCGCGAACCAAGTCAGTCTCGCGGATGATGCTTTTAAGCACCGATTGCGCGTTGAATACCTTGTCAAGTGTCAGCATGAAAATTAAATCTCCTGTTAATGAATGTATTATTTCTTATATTATCTTTATCAAGCGGAAGAAAAAGCCCGTCCCAAAAGCCAACTCAGCTTTGAGACGGGCGTAAGATTTCGCTTGCACTCGCGGTACCACTCAAATTGCGGACAGTTATCCGCCACCTCTTCGAAGTCTAACAGCTTCTATGCATTCACGCAGCATTCACGGGAAGCGCCTACCTGGTCTTAAGCCCTTGGGACTTCCGGCTCGGAAGTGATGGAAATTCTGCTTTGTTTTATCGGGATCACACCGTCCCCGACTCTCTTGAAAACACCCGGCAGATTTCTTCTTCGTCACAGCCTTTGTAAATTCGAAGTCTATCAACCTCTATGCACTGACGCAGCATTCTCGGGTCGCCCTACGCGCTCTTACGCGTCTCAGGCTTCCGGCTCAGAAGTGAGAGGTGAGGGTATATCATGCCGATTCGCACCAACCACCGGTTCTCTGAAATGCTTTTACCCTGCCATTCTTCGTCATAGCCTTTAGCAGTATTCGATTTGTCAATTATTATATCACTGCATGGGTGTTATGTCAAGTGTTTTTTGAAAAACAATTTATTCTTTTTTGCGGTGTAGGCACCTGCCGCACGGATGCCGGAAGATATGTCCACACTATTGATATAGTAATCAAAAAGTGATATAATCAAAGCGACATCCCGGCAGCGCCGGAAAAAGGAAGATCAAAGATCAATATGGACAAAAAGAACAGTGGCATCCTCTGCGCCATACTGGCGGCAGCGTTTTACGCCCTCAGCGCGCCCTTTTCAAAAATACTGCTCAACTATATACCCGAAACACTGACCGCCGGCTTTCTTTACCTCGGCGCGGGGATATGTATGCTGCTCATCGCTCCGCTCAGAAAGAATAAAAAAGAGGCGAAAGAAGAAAAGCACCTGACGCGCAAGGAGCTTCCCTACACCGTTGCAATGATCCTGCTTGATATTGCCGCGCCGATATGCCTGCTTGTCGGTCTTGGGTCAACGACGGCGGCAAGCGCGTCGCTGCTCAACAATTTTGAGATAGTGGCGACAGCCGTCATCGCGCTTTCCGTCTTCAGGGAGCGCATCAGCCCGCGGCTTTGGGGCGGAATACTCTTTATTACTCTCTCCTGCGCGGTGCTTTCCGCCGATAATGTCTCGGAGCTTCACTTTTCCGGCGGCTCACTTTTTATCCTCCTTGCGGCGGTGCTTTGGGGCTTTGAGAACAACTGCACAAGAAAGATCTCGTCAAAAGACCCGCTTGAAATAGTTCTGCTCAAGGGGATCTTCTCAGGTCTCGGCTCACTTATTATAGGTCTTGTGTGCGGCGAACGAATAACGGTTCTTTGGAGCGTGTTCGCAGCTCTCGGAATAGGAGCTGTCTCGTACGGAATGAGCATCTACCTTTATATTTACGCCCAGCGTCATCTCGGCGCGGCGCGCACCAGCGCCTATTACGCAGTCTCGCCCTTTATAGGCACACTGCTCTCGCTCATTGTTTTTCGCGAGCTGCCGGACTGGCGCTACTGGACAGGGCTGGCGCTTATGATCGCAGGAGCTTTTCTTGCGTCCTCCGACAAGCCTCTTTTCCGCAAAGCAAAGCCTTGATATCACACGCTGAAGAATACTTTAATTAAAAATCCGCGCCGAAGACCCGAACACCTCATACGGAGCGGTTGAGCAAAAAAATATACATGAGGGATACAAAATGAGCCGATACCCTGTAAACAAAGAATTTTTTCCGTATTCTCATTTTACGCCTCCGATACACAGCGCAAAAATGGCGGGACGGCTTGGGGCGCTTATGAAGCCGCCCGGATGGCTGAAGTGCGACAAAGAAGTCGCCGTGACCCGCCAAAAGATAAAAGAATATGACAATGGCGCGGTGGAGGTCCTGATATTTGAACCGCGAAAAGCAAGCGCCGCCCTCCCCTGCCTTGTGTACTTTCACGGCGGCGGATTTTTCTTCGGCGGCGCGGGATATCATTACAGGCTTGCCAAAGAATATTCGCTGAGAACTCCGTGCAAGGTGGTGTTCGTTCAGTATCGCCTGACGCCCGCGCATCCTTTTCCCACACCAGCCGAGGACTGCTACGCGGCACTGCAATGGACGCGAAAGAATGCCGCAGGACTCGGAATTGACGGAGAAAGGATTGCCGTCGGCGGGGACAGTGCCGGTGGCGCGCTTGCCGCGGCGGTTACACAGATGGCGCGCGACCGCGGCACATTTATGCCCTGCTTTCAACTTCTTGTATATCCCGTGACCGACCGCAGGATGAAGACCGGCTCTCACCTAAAATATACCGACACGCCGATGTGGAACAGCAGGCTGTCGGCAATAATGTGGCAGGGATATCTCGGCACAGACCCGACCGACGTAAGGTACGCCTCTCCGATGGAAGCTAACTCCTTCGCAGGTCTGCCCGACGCATATCTTGAAACCGCGGAATTTGACTGCCTACACGACGAAGGCACAGCCTATGCCACAGCTCTGCGCGAAGCAGGCGCTGCGGTAACTGTAAACGAAACGCGCGGCACTATCCACGGCTTTGACATTGCGCAAAACGCCCCGACGACCAAAGCCGCAGTGGCAGAGCGCATACGTTTCATGCAGACGTATTTCTCCCGTAATTTCAGCTCATAAACCGCAGTGTCTTGAACCTGCCCGCACCCGACTTATCCGCATACAACGAGCCGAAAAATTTTTTTGAAAAAAATCAAAAAAGCTATTGACTCTCCTCTTAGGGGATGCCTTATGATATACTCACAGATGGTGAATGCGTAAGAAACAAGGACGCTATGCCGCGCGGCTTATCTCCTTGCGACCGTATTTCAGAAGAAACAAAACCCAAAGAAAGGCAGAGATCGCCCATGCTCAAAATAGGTGAGTTTTCAAGGCTTTCCATTCGAGAGCTGACACCGTAAAAGGCAAAAGAAAAAGCTCCCTCTGCCGCCGCGGCAAAAACGCAGCAGAGGGAGGTATCTGTTGAAAAACATACGCTTAGGACGACGCATCATAAAATGCCCGGAACATACATCCGATTTTTCATTGATAATGCAGGCGCAAATAAAAAGCTTGGCAAAAAGAAAGCGCCATAAGGGGATCTCGCCCGCCTTTTGAAAAAGGCGGGCGAAAGCTTTACCGCCTGCTCAGATATCAACGCTATGTGAAGGGGTGTTGAAAAATTCCTTCTGAATTTTTTAACACCCCAAACTACATTGATCTTGACGGCTGAAAGCCGTCATTTTGCCACAGTATTCACCTGAATTCAGACAAGATCAAGGGCAAAACAGACCAAGATCGCCGTAAAATGCCGGATTCACGACCGGCATTTTACGGGGGCTGTAAAAAACATCGAGTTTTTTAACAGCCCCTTTTTTATCTTCTGCGGTATTCCACAATCTTCTGAACACCGCTTTTTACGTTACTCCGAAAGCAGGTTCAGCTCGCGGAGCTTATCAATGAATTCATCAAGGTCAGACTCTATCTGCGCGGGGTCGCCGTCAAATTCCTTGCAAAGCAGCGCGTACAGCACATCGCGGTCGGTATCTTCTTTCAGCGCCTCGCAGATAAAAGCCCCCACCTCGTTGGTGGTCAGCATCCCGTTGAAGGAAAGCGCCGATTCTCCCACCGGAACAAGCACATAGTCACCGGCTATGTCTCTTACGGCGAATTCTTTGTTGATCCTCATTTTTCTCTCACTTTCTGTGTTTAATGCTCGTAAAGCCGTGTGCCGGTCACGATTCCGGAAAGGCTGTCGGTCACATTGTAAGGCACCTCGCGCCACTTCTCATTGGCGGGAAGCTGCTCGCCCTCATAAATATCAAACGCCGCATATCCCAGCGCAGGGCAGTAAACATCCCGCGTGCCGGTCTGTGTGCGCTGTTCGTCGATCGGGTAAGCATGTACGGTATAGGTCTTACCGCTCTCCTGAACGACCATGCGCACCCCGAGACTCGCAGAGCAGTCCCTCACGTCAGTCTCCGAGGCAATATATATTCGAAAATCGGACATTCCCGGGAAGCAAAACGGCAGAACGCTTGCGCAGGCGACAGCCAGCTGTTGCTCGTATGCAGGTTCGTCCGGGTCGGGGAGAGCCGCAGAGGGGTCTCCGACCGGGGCATTATCCTCTTCGCCGTCCTGAATATCCGACATCCGGCAAGCAGACAAAAGCAAGCAGAATATCAGCAAAGCCGCCACGGCGGAGCACACTCTGATCTTGAAGCTCATATCAGATTTTCCCGCCTTTCTTCATTCCGTCAGCCTGCCATGCGGCGACCTCGTCACAATACAGCCGATAGATCTCCCCGGCAAGCCGACAAAGATACGGCGCTTTTTTATTTACATCCCCCTGCTCGGCATAAAGCATAGCCACGCAAGGGTGACAGATATCGCGTTTTGAGCATCCCCAGCACTCGTCCAACACCGGCGAAGTCCGGACAGCATCGGTGAGCGTCTGCCAGCATTCACTGAATGGATCGCGGAAGGGGTATGTCTCAACCGGAAACGGGAGCATCCCGCAGGCGCTCATTTTTCCTTCCCATGAGACCCAGAAGGAACAGCGACCGGCGCGACAATTCATGTGCTCGACAGGTCCGGACGGATCGGCATCCGCAGAACCCCAATCGCCGTCTCCGACCGCGTCCGCGGCGGAATTGCCTCCCGACAGCGCAGCCTCCGCCTTTTTTATCGCCTCCACATTCCGCGTCAGCTGCTCACGGTATGCGTCGGGTGACATCTGACACCTTTGACGGCGCAGCGCCACAGCCGCCGCCTCCTCCGGAGTAAAGCGGGAATCTCCCTCCTCGCGCTCCCTGCGTGCCGGCGGGAACATATATGTGCAGACTCGGGTGTTTATTCCGAGAGACCTACCGAAAGAAACGATATCCTCAAGATCCCCGGCATTTTCCGGTATCATGCTGGCGTTTATCACCACCGGAATTCCCGCCTCCCGCAGCATACGTATAGCACTTACCGTCCTTGCGTAGCCGTCGGGATTACCGCACACCCGTCCGTAGGTTTCGGGGGACGCGCCGTACAACGTGATGTTGACACGGGTGGGGGAACGCTTTTTCAGCCACTCGACAGTGCCCTCATTGATAAGACTGCCGTTGGTATTTATCGAAAGCAGGATGTGTGCGTCGTGCAGTGCCTCGTAAAGCTCCCGGAAGTGCGGGTATAAGAACGGCTCTCCGCCTGTCAGGAGCAGATAAAGCATGCCCGAATCAGCGCAGGTCTTTGCCAGTGAAAGCCAGTCCTTCCAGTCGATCAGACCTTTGCCGTCGGCTTCAAGCTGCTCGCGCGTCCGGCGGACATAACACATACGGCATCTGAAGTTGCATATGGGTGAAAGCTCAAATGTACCCGACAGCGGGATCTTATTGCGTGACGCCTTGGCGTACAGCAGTTCGCTTGCGCGCGGCATATGTTTCCTCCTTGATCATCTTTTCCGCAATGCGGAATATTATTTACGCGGCATTACAGCCCAAGGTGGGCGGCAAGGATCTCCACGGCTTTTCTTTCGGGACGGCAGGCATAGCGCACCACCGGTACGGCCGACGCCGCAAGGCGCGCAAGATTCAGCGCCGCGTCGATCTCCTGCATATCCCAGCGGAAAACCTCAACAGCCGAAAAAAGAGCGCGTATTTTTACTGACTCCGGCGGCTCGGAGATGACATTGTCCTCTCCTTGCTCAAGTATCACGACAGCCCGCACCGGGAGCGAACGAAAATAGGATATTTTTGAGCTGCCGCACACCGGGTAGCCGTGCGCGTAAAGCGTCCCGCCGGACAGACTCAGCAGCGCGCGGTCGCCGTTGATTATCTCCGCCCCGGCATATTGCCGCCAAAGCTCCGCCTGAGTTGACTTTCCCGTGCCGGATGGAGCGGTAAAAAGCACCGCCTGACCGCCCACGTCAATATATGCGGCGTGAAGAACGGCAACATCGCGGAACAGCAGCGCCCGGTGAATGCACAGCCGGTTGAGAACCGTCACCGTGTTCACCGGGGCATCGGAGCAGGCAAGCGAGGTGTCAAAATGACATTCGATACTGCCCGTGCGGGTGATTCCGTCCATGTAGACCGCAAGGCTCGGCTCATGTCTGCCGACATTACTGATAAGCATCCTGCCGCGTGGGGTCTCGTACATATCGGTAAAAGCGGGTCCCGGCACAAATCTGCCCTGCATAAGACTCTTAATTGGCGTAAGATGCGCCCGGACAGGACACAAACGCTCTTCCGGAATGCCCTCCGGCAAGGCATCGCGGCAGAAGCGGAGGGTAAGCGCGTCCGGCGTAAGAAAATATTCTCCTTCCCATGTAAGATACACAGGCCCAAGCTCCATTATCCGCAGCTTGTCCACGGACATCCCCTCCCTTCGGTAAAATACGCAGGCTCGTACCTATTATAAGGGGCTGCCGCAC
>ULVD01095744.1_pt1 | contig 24878 bp, 19 predicted proteins | sample 1959101 | NCBI WGS metagenome assembly ULVD01 (sample SAMEA4835777, study PRJEB28245) | human gut metagenome | biome: gut microbiome; material: fecal sample | place: Denmark | collected 2008
TCCGCTTCTCCTTCCGAGCCATCGGAAACTCCCTCTTTGCCCACGGTTGCTCCTTCCGAAACCACTTTGGTCCCCTCCGGAACCACGGTCACCGATCCGCTGGTCTTCACCTGCGGCAAAATCACCGGCGCTCCCGGAAAGACCGTAACCGTTCCGGTGCTTCTTTCCAACAATCCGGGGATTGCCGGATACAGCATCACCATGGAATACGATGACAGTAAGCTGGAATTCCAGTCGGCCGTTTCCAAAGCTCCCGGAACCGTGGGCACCACCAATTCAACCGTCTCGGGTAAAGTCCGGCTGATGTGGACGCTGGGCGGCGGAAACCACATCACCGTCAATGATGCCGCCTGCTGTGAAGTGACCTTCCGCATTAAGGAAAATGCCCCCTTGGGTGAGAGCCCGCTGATTCTGTGCCTGGACGGAAATATGGATTCGGTGTTCCGGGTCTCGGAGAGCTTTGCCATCTACAATGTTCCGGTCGCCTTCCGGGCCGGTTCCGTCACCATAAACACGGCTGCTTGAAAAAGGCGCTTTCCGGGCTCCGCCAAGGCCGCAGCAAATGCGCAGGCCGCTGTATCCCGCACCCAAGGCGGTGGGCTTGCGTTTTGATTTTCTGTTTGCCGTATAATCCTGAAACAACGATTCAAAGAGGTAATTCGGATTGAAGTGGTTCAATTTGCACGGCCTGATCTTTGTTGCAATACTGATGATTCCCAACATCCTGTTTGCCCTCAAATACAAAAACGGATTTGAAAACAACTGGAAAAACAAATATATCGAGGTGTTCGAACAGATCGGACGGTACGGTTGCTTTTTTACGATGATTTTTAATATTCCCTATACCTGTTTCGGCTATTGCTCAGAGAACGCATTTGGAGCTTATTGCATTATAAATACTGTTCTGGTCGCTTCATATTGCCTGATCTGGTGCATTTGCTTTCGGAAGAACAGCATGTTCCGCGCCTTGTCTTTGTCCATTCTTCCTTCCGTACTCTTCCTGTTCAGCGGAATTTTATGCCGATCTGTATTACTGACCGTCTTTGCTGCCGTCTTTGCACCTTGCCATATCCTGATTTCTTATAGAAATGCAAAGCAATAGGCCAAAAGAGCACCGCTAAAACTTCCCTGCACATCCGGCAAGGAGATTTTTGAGGTGTTCGGTATCGAATGGAGCCAAAAAAACGATCGCTTTTCAGCATAACTCTGAAGCGATCGTCTTTTTTGTTTTGCCTGTGCGCAGTCCGTCGGAATTGCAGGCATATGTCCGGGTGATGGTCTGGCGTTATAACGGAACCTGCCAAAAGAGAGCGCACATACCAATTTTAACGCTCCCGTTTCATGCACTCCGGTCCGGTTTACGATTTTTCTTTTCATTCAAACTATTTTCTGTACAGTATTTTCGTTTCAAATTTCCCGTCCTTATCAAATTGGATCTCGGCAATTTCCCTTTCTCCCAATGTGTAGATCAGATCATCTGACGAAACATAAATCGTATCAGAGAAATTCTCTTTGATCACCATTTTGTCTCCGGTCAACAGAGAATGCCGAATCAACTTCTGACTATCGTCATCTACATAAAAAGCACAGGACTCTGTCAGGGCCATTTGCCTTGGGTAACAATCCAAAGATTGCTCAAGACTTCCGTTTGAACGGCGATAGATATAAAAACTGCTCTTCCTGCCCGTTATTCGTTCCGTGTTATAGAACACCACATATTGGTCGGACAAAACAGCATAGAGGCTTTCATAATGGGGTGCAGAAAATGAAGAAATCTCTGAACCGGTATTGCTTTTCAGATCTGCCGCATACAAAGTGTACACACCGTTTTCTTCCGAAAGAAACAGGACTTCACCGTTTACAATGCCAAAGGATGTCATATTGTCGCACAGAACCGTCCGTCGGTTTTGCGCATCCAAACTGCAGAGGGAATTGTTCTCCCACTCCCGTATGGTTCCGTTCATTTTCATGTATATCAGCGTCCCATCCATAACGGCAAAGGTAAGAAGGTTTTCCTCCGTTATAAATCTCTTTACACTTTTTTCGGTTGCAAGATCATAGGAATAGATGTTGGTCACACCGTCATCAACGCAACAATAGTAGATTTCATTGCCCTGGCAGTAAACCTGACTTATCAGACCCGTTTTTTCCAAACTGTTTGCGATTTTTGCCCGTTGGTTCTTGTTTTCGGCGTACAGTGTCAACAGATTTCCCTGCCGCTCAAAGTAAACAACAGTATCCTTTACGATTGCACAGTCCCCGGCATTGTCAATATTGTAATAGTTTGTTTCCACATCAAATTCTGCAAGAAAACTGCCGTGAGGACTGGTTTTCCCGCATCCGCAGAGAAACAAAGCAACCAAAACTATGGCTAACCAAAAAGTGATTTTTTTCATAATGATCCTCCATACAATTTCAAATTATTACAAAATACTCCCTATATAGTCGATGGTGAAAAGCAAACGGCCCCCTTCTCATCCCTCACCATTCTTATTTTGATTCTTTCCTGCCTGAGCATCAGGATGCATAGCATCAACGACAACGCCCGTAAAATAATCATGGCCATGGACATTCCATAAACATCCGTCCGGCTTTCGTTTCTTTAAAAACCGAACCAAACCACCTATACAATCAGGTGCAGTAATTGGTCTATTCGGACATCCATTCATTCCGTTAGAACGAGGGCATGAGCAATCCAACCTTTCACGCTCCGAACAGAAGCAGATACACATAGGACATATATTCCCGGACGGTGTAGGTGAATTCCAGAAATTTGTTGGGCGAGGGTGCGGAAACGGTGGCGCAGTCCTCCACGCCGAAACGGTTGCATAAGAGAAAGATCCTGGGTGTGTGGAAACTGCTGGAAACGCAGATCAAGGAACAATCCTCTTTTTTATAGCCCTTTTCCTCCAGCAGTTCTAAAGAAAACTTCAGATTTTCCACCGTATCGGTGGATTTTGTTTCCCGGAAGATCCGGTCAACAGAAACCCCTTTGGAAATCAGATAGTCCGACATGGCTTCGCCCTCTGCCATGGGTTCGTCGTCTCCCTTGCCGCCCGAAACCACACAAATTGCCTCCGGATACTCCTTTAACAGCTCTACCGTCCTGTCCAAGCGACTGCGCAGCTCGGAGGAGGGCGAAGAGTCCCGGTGAATCTTACACCCGAAAACCATCACCACCTGCTGACGGTCGTTTTCCTTGTGCGGCACATCGGAATGATTGCCGATGACGATGCAGAATACCGAAAAGGTAACCATGTAGAAGCACATCGCACAGCACCAGAAAATCTTCAGGGGCAGGTAGGCCTTTTTCAGAAGTCTTTTAAAGAATTTCCGCCCCAAAAAGGGCACCAGCACTCCTATAAACACCAGAACGGAAGCTAAAATATCCGCCCAGTGCCCCTGAAACAGATGCCAGAAAAAGTAGGGAATATAAATTCCCAGAAAAAATGCTCCCGATAGAATACACAGTCCGTCAAGAATCCAGCAAAGCACTCCCTTCACATTTCTGGGGCGTTTGATTTTTTCCATACGCAATGAACATTCCCTCCTTTTGGTTTCTCATTTGAACATAGATCCGATCACGATCGGGACCACACCGCCTCCTAAACAGATCCAGTCGCTCATCCGGAGTTTAAAGCCCCGGCGATAGAGAATATAGCCCACGATCATCAGAAGATATATAATCGGCGAGAATTCCCATGCTCTTTCGGTGCTGTTAAGCAGAATGCTATAGCCATAGAAGGGTACCAGCGTCCTGTAGCCGAGAAAGCTGTCGGAAATATCGCCTGCCTTTTCAGCTTTGCTCCTTCCCGCAAAATAGAACAACATCGCCGCCAGAATGCAAGCAACAAAAAACCAGACAATGTACATATAAAATTTATTGGCCAGCGAGTCCAGCTCCCAAAAATAGGCATTATTCGACAACTGCTCCCCCATTACTTCCATCACTTCAGGAGAATCCTGCATCGCCTTGTAGTAAAACAGACCCGTTGTATTGTTCAAATGCCAGAAAGGAAGGTACCATACCGCCTCCGACATAAGACTACTGTTAAACAGTATTGACAGATCCAATACAAACAGCGCAGGAGCACCGGCAAAGCCAATGGCAAACACGATTCCGTCCGCCACCGTATTTCCCTGCCAGAAAAAGAACGCCACGAAAAAGTAGAGAATCAGACCTCCCACAAGGGCCACGAAATAGTTGGGCAACAGCCAGAACAGGTGAAAGGCCCCTGCTTTCAGTTTATAGAGAAAAATGAAATACAGATAGGCCAGAGTGAAGGCACAGAACATTTCCCCTATGCCCATCCCCAGCTGTACCGCCACCATCTTTCTTCTGGAAAGCGGAAAGGAGTACAGGGTGTCGATATTCCTCCGGCTTTTGAAGGCGGAAAGACGCAACAGGGGCAGAACGGCCGCCAGAACACCCAGAATTGCGGAAGGAACCCACAGACACAGGTCGCTTCTCCTGATATCCAATACCCCATCCGCTTGCCAATGCACAATTGACTGGCTCACCGAAAAATGCACCACCAGAAGTGCAAACACCGTCAGGGTCAGCATTTCCACCAATACCTTTTTCAGACTGTATTTGAAATAGCTTGCACAAGTTTTCATTTGTTTAAATACCCCCTGTCCTCTACCTGGTGAATGAACATTTCCTCAAAATCCATGGGCATTTCTTCAAGAACCGCCGGCTGAGTGCGGCGCAGGGCCTCTTCCATTTCCACGCTCTTCCCTTTCAGAATCACCTTGACGAATTTTCCGTTGGGTTCCACATATACCGTCGGCAACCCCTCAAACCAGCTTTTCTCCACCGGAAGCGTGTAGGCCAACTGGAATTTACAATACTGACCAAGGTCCTGTGAAAGATCGCCCGAATGGGTCACGGTCTTCCGGTCAATAAGCGCATAGGAATCGCAGAAATCCTCCAATTCCCTTAAGGAATGACTGGAAATCAACACACCGGTGCCGTTTTCGTCTGCCAAACGGTTCAATTCGTTTTTGACCGTCAACCGGGCCAGGGGATCCAACCCGTCAAAGGCTTCGTCGAGAAGAAGATATTTCGGTCCAGCCGCAATCGCAATGGCAATAAACAACCGACGGCGCATGCCTTTGGAGAAGGTGCGGATGGGTTTATTGTCGGGCAGCTCCCATGTACCGAGCAACCGTCCGTAGGTCTCTTTGTCCAATTTTGGATAAAAGGTTTTGTACAGCTCCAAAAGGCTCTTTCCGGTGGAGCGCAGAGTATAGTAAGGATCTTCCGGAAGGAAAAAAAGATTTCTCCGACCTTCTTCTTTGGAAGTGAGCCGGCCATCTGAAAGTATTTGCCCCTCATCCGGTTGATACACTCCGGAGATCAGCCGCAAAAGCGTGCTTTTCCCCGCACCGTTGATGCCCACCAAGCCCACAATGGAGCCTTCCTCCACCGTCAGATTCACCTTTTCCAAAACGGTTTTTCCGCCCAACCGGTGACTGACATTCTTCACTTCAATCATTGGTCATATACCTCCTTAATCAGTGCCAGTGCCTGTTCCATTGTCAGACCCTCTGTGCGCAGTGTGCAAAGCAGCTCCTTGACTTTTTCAAGGCTTTCTTCCTTTTCTGCCAAGGCATTCCCAGACTCCCCCTGCTCTTGGCCGCAAACATACGCACCTTTTTTGGGTATAATCTGCAAATATCCCTGCTCCTCCAGTACTCCATACGCTTTGGAAACCGTATGCGGGTTGATGCCCAGCTCCTCCGCCACCGCCCGTACCGAGGGCAGCCCTTCTCCGGGTCGCAGAACCCCCTCCCGGATATACCGGGCATAGCGCTCTGCCACTTCCAGATATACATCCTGCTTTCCTGAAAAATGCCACTTCATCTCCCCTGCGACCTCCTCTCCTGTCGAAAGACTTCCTTCTACCGAAAAAATTCCTTCCGATTTTTCTGTTTCCGCAGGGATCGGTATTTCCTTTCCCCTGCTTGTGCTATCTATGCCATCTGTATTATCTGTATTATACTAAAGAGAATCTCTCTTGTCAAGAGGAAATGGAAAAAAGGAGCAGTTAAAAAATGACCGAGTTTTTTGCACTTCCGACAGCTGTCCCAAAATTCGCCTGAATGATGACGAACCGAGGGCAAAATTGACCAAAATCGCATAAAAAATGCCGGCATCCCCGCCGGCATTTTTGAGGGGCTGTTAAAAACCTGCTTTTTAACAGCCCCAAGCTATAAAACCAGTCTGCTTTTCGTTTCAAACGGAGCCTTCTGTTGCGGGAGACTCTGCCGACTCCACCTTCAGGGTGAGTTTTTTCTCATACTTCCCGTCTTCCGAGGAAATAACCAGCACGCAGGTTCCTTCCTCCAACGCCTGAATATTTCCCTCCTCATCCACGGTGGCAATGCTCTCTGATTCGCTCTTAAACTTCAAGGCGGAAGAAATCGTTCCGTCCTCCTGCACCAGATGGGCAACAATCTTTCCGGTTTCGCCCTTTTTCAAAGTCAGGTCGGCTTCGTCCACATGAATGCCGGCTTCTTTGACACTCACCGTCACGGTGGCGCTGTACTTTTTATCCGCCGAAGAAACGGTCACCAGGCATTCCCCTTCGCTCACCGCCGAGATTTCCCCGTTTACCACAGTTGCAACATCCTTTTGGTCGCTTTCCCACACAAGGGTGGTGTCATCCCCCTCGAATTCCGGAACAAAGGTGGCAGTCACCGTCTTTTTCCCGCCGACCATCAATTGGATGCTATCCTCGCTGAGGGTGATTCCCGGGTTCTCGTTCGGCTCCCGGTCGGTCACCCGAACCGTACAGGTCACAGGCTCCAGATGTCCTGCCGCATCCCGGACCGTGATGCGGCATTCGCCTGCAGCCACCGCCGTCACGCTGCCCTCCTGGTCCACCGTTGCCACGCTCCTGTTGTCGGATTCAAAAGCCAGAGTGGTGTCATCGTCGTCATATTCGGGAATCAGCGACACGGTCAGAGACTGACTTTCCCCCTTGTTGAGGTTCAGTTCCTTTTCCGCAAGGGTCAGGCCGGCCTCCGGATTTTTGGCTGCCGCAATTACCGTTACATGGCAGGTGGCCGTCATGCCCGAAGCCGGATGGAGAAGGGTGATCGTGCAGGTCCCCGCATTGGCGGTGTGCCCGGTAATCACTCCGTTTTCGTCCACCGACGCAATATGGTCATTGCTGCTGCTGTAAAGCAGGGTGAGCGGTTCATCGTTGTACCGGGGAATCAGCGTGGCCACAATGGCGGCCGTTCGGTCAACCTTTACACTGTAGAAGTTCTTTTCCAGCGTGATTCCGGCGTCCGGATTGGGCTTGGGTACCTCATCCACCGTCTTCAATCCGCCGATATACTGGGGAACCATGGAAGTGGAATTCCGATCCACACGGTCGGTGACCCGATAGCTCAGACCGTCCAGCTGATATACAAATTCGGAAGGCTTTCCTTCTTCCTCCCACCAGGCGTACAGTCTGACCGGCTTTTCGCTGGACGGACCCACCTTGGCTTCGTCCGTCAGATTTTCATCATAGAACCAGCCGCCGAAGGTAAAGCCCTCCCGTGTAGGTGTGGGCAACACTCCGCCGTAGGGAATGTTCGCATTGTAGGAGCCGTTGCTTCCGCCGTTTTCCACAAATGTGACGGTGGTGGAATTCTCGTTCCACCGGGCAACCAGATTCAAATCCTGCACATACTGGAACACACCATCCTCACAGAGCATATCGCCGTTGAACCAGCCGCCAAAGGAATAGCCCGGACGAACCGGCACGGGGAATTCGATCTTTTCGCCGTATTTGGCCTGCTTGACCGCAATTCCGCCCTCACCGTCGATGGTACCGCCGTTGGGATCAAAGGTCACGGTAAAGTCCCGGTTCACCCAGCGTGCCTCCAGGGTCACATCGGAAGTTAAGATCCAGGCTCCGTCCGATACCAGAACCTCCGGATCGCTGTTTTTGATCCTCCAACCGGCAAAGGTGTACCCTTCTCTCTTGGGCACCGCCAGCGTGACCGATTCTCCGAAGGTCACCGACTGGGTTGCCGGAGAAACGGTGCCCAGATTTGCATCGTATGTAACCGTATAGGCGGCAGGAACCCATTTTGCCGAGATCTCCGTATCCGCCGTGATCCGCTTGGAAAAGTCAAAGTCCCAGCTTTCAAAATTGTAACCTTCTTTTTTGGGTATCCCCGCAGGCGCCTTGGCATATCCGCCTTCCAGAACCGACTGGGTTTCGGTCAGTCCTTCAAAACGGACTGTATACATCCCGGCACGGTGAATGATGATGGTGTAATCCTCCATCACCGATTCGGTTTCGTTCTGGCAGTTCACATAGAAAATATTGACGCCTTCCTTTAAGGAAACGGTCTTGCTGGGAATCAGACTGTCGCTCTTCATGCTCACATCGTCTGCCAGACGCCAGGAAATGCCCTTGCCCACCTTCACATACTTGTGCAGCTGCAGAACCGTCTGCTCATTCGGCACATAAATGTTATAGGTATTTCCCTCGACCTCCACCGTCATATCTTCCGAGGGCTGAATCTCAAAAATCTTCCCGTCAACCCCGGGAGTTTCCGTGCTTTCGGTCTGTTTTGAAACACTGCTTGAAGGAGAGGCCGGTTCTGTGGTGGTGTCCCCGCAGGACGAAACCGCCGCCGCCATGCACAGGACCGCCAGTATTGCCGCAACCGCTCTTATAAATTTTCTGGTCATCTCGATCATCCTTTCTTCGGACGCACTTCGTGCAGAAATCCTGCACTTTTTTTGATTCTACCATACAATTGTAAACATTTCAAGATGTATGCGCAAAAAATCCCTTTTGCCTCTCTGTATGTGCCGAAATGACAGGAACCTCAAAGAGGATCAGTCAGCGATTTTGTACCTCATGCAAGGTCTGCCGCCCGTATCGTAGTTCATATCGCCCGTTACCTTGCCGGATTCGGCAAGATAGTTCATATAGCGCCGTACCGTTACACCCGTCAATCCAATCTCGGCGGCAATATCGTCGCCCGTGAGCCATTTGTGGGGATTGTTCTTCAAATGCTCAAGAATAAGCAACATCGTTTTTTCCTGAACCCCCTTCGGATAGAGGTTCTCGCTTTTTTTGTGCGCATTTTCTATGATGAAATCGATATTCTTCTGATTGAGCTTGTCCACATCACGAAGGGCGTTGCTCTGTGCGATATATTTTTCAAGAGCCATTTGGAAGCGGTCATAGGTGAAGGGCTTTACAAGATAGTCCACGATGCCGAGATGCAACGCCTCCTCAAGCGATTCTCGGTCGTTGGCTGCCGTTACCATAATCACCTCAACCGGTATTTTGTTTTTTCTGATCTGACACAGTGTTTCAAACCCGTCCATTTTCGGCATATACACATCAAGAACGACAAGATCGACCGCCTGATGATCCAGGAATTCAAGTGCGCTTTTGCCGTCGTTACAGATCCCTGCGACCTTAAATTTTTTATTTCGTCCTATATACTGCTCGTTGATCATGGCAACCATAGGATCATCTTCTACAATCAATACCCTATACATCTTTTTTCTCCGATTGTTTCTCCTTCATAAAGCTGACAGAGAACGATGTTCCCACGCCAAGCTGCGATTCCACCGTAACCGTACCTCCAAGAGCCTCAACCATTGTTTTTACTTGGTACAGTCCCGTTCCTCTGCCTTCGCCCTTAGTGGAGAATCCGTTTTCAAAAATATGCTCCATATCCGCATCGGCAATTCCTTTGCCCGTATCGTCTACCGTAATCAAAACGGCATCGGGTCGGGAGTAGATGCCAAACATCAGCTCGTTTTGCGTGTTGAAATCCTTATGCTCGTTCATCGACTCAAAGGCATTTTCCAAAAGATTTCCGATTACGGTTACAAGCACCTCGGAGGGTAGTCTGTAATCCGTGGGAGAATAACAACAGCCCTCGCGCAACACAAAGCGGATATTCAACTCCGCTGCTCTTGCCGTCTTTCCGATGAGCAGAGCTGCGACCGCAGGCTCGTTCACTGCATTCATAATCTTACTGATGGTCGCTCTTTGCACCATCGTGATGTTTTGAATATAGGAGGTCGCTTCCTCGTACATTTCCATTTGTATCAAGCCAAGTATCACATGGAGTTTGTTGGTGAAATCGTGGTTGTTGGCGCGCATAGAGTCCACAAGGTATCTCGTTCCCGTCAGATCCTCCATCAGCTTGGTGTATTCCGCACGGTTATGCAGAATGCCGATCGCTCCCACGATCTCGCCCTCTTCCTTAATGGGAATACTGTCAATCAGAATATCGGAATCTTCGATTCTACCGTTAAAGCTCTTTTCGCCGCTTGCAAGAGTGGGGGCAATAAATGCACCGTATTCAATATCCGTGATGCTTTTGGACACCAATTCATCCCCCAATCCGGCGCAAACGGTGTCGGACATTTTCATTGCCGAGGTGTTGGCAAACTGTACAATGCCATTTTTGTCCACAGCTACGATTCCCTCATTCAGAGATTCCAAAATATTATCTCGCACCTTGAACATTGCCGTAAACACATTTGGTTCGTAGCCAAGAAGACTCTTTTTTATTTTACCGAAAAGCTCCGCCGAGATGATAAGCTCCATTAAAACGGCTACAAGCGTTATGAGAGAGAAAATAAACAGGATCTGATAGGTCTCGCCCTGAATGTTCTCCATCAGCATAATGGTCATAACGAACCCCGCATATTCGCCATCCTCCTTGTAAATCGCAGCATAGGCTCTGCGCTGATTGCCGGAGGGACCGAACTCGTCCGTTGTATAATAACCGTTCGTTTCCACATCAAACTGTGGCATTGTTCCGTCATACTCGGTATTGATAAGCGTGTGGTTGGAATGGTAGATACGAACTCCGTCTTTGTTTACGATAGAAATTACATCGATATCATCAAGTGTGGATTTGAGCGCATCAAAATAATCCTTAAGGATTTCTTGACTCGTATCACTCGAGGAAAGGATCGGCGTTTGTGCGATCGTGCGCGCAATGTTCTGCAAATTCTGATCTCGCTTCTCCGCTTCAAAATGAATATTGATGAAAATACCGGCTGCACCGAGAAACAGGGCAAGTGTCACGATCAGAATGATCTGTGTGCGGAAGAACAATTGTTGTATGTGGTGCAAGGTGTTGGCTTTCGGTTTACCCTTCCTTATTTTCTTTGTATGCTTATCCATAGCTTGTATGCCTTTCGGTTTCTAACAAAAATCTCAAAGGTATTATAGCACATTGAATATAAAAATTCAATTTTTCTGCTTTTGAAAAGACTTTTGAAAGTAATAAAAATGGCGTTTTCGGTTAAATTGTGTTTCTATTTTTCATAAAATTGCTTCAAAAGGTCATTCATGCTATGATAGGGGTGCCGAACAAAAAGGAGTGATATTATGGGTTCTATTCTCGAAACAATTATGCTGGTATGCTTTGGCTTTTCCTGGCCGATCAATCTGATCAAGGCATATAAATCGAAAACCGCCAAAAGCACAAGCCTGCCTTTTATTCTTCTCATAACAGTGGGTTATGTGGCAGGCATCTGCGCAAAGGTTGCCAACGGTCAGTTCAACTATGTTTTGATTGCCTACATCATCAATATTGCAATCGTACTGCTGAATTTGGCGGTGTACTTCAGAAACAAGGCAATTGACAAAAAAGTGCCGAATAATAAGGGGGATTTATGTTACAGGACGAAATAAATATTCACAAGTCATTAAATAAAATTGCCGAGTCGAACGGGATTGTTATTTTCGGCGGAGGGGAGGATAAAGATATTCCTATTGGGGAGCTGCGCCAGGCGTTTGCCATTGAATCCAAGCTTTACAATCGCAGTATCACCGGGCTTTCGGCAGAGAATGCCGTGGAATTATTTGATGAATGCGTTGCGCCTCTTGCACCCGACACAATTCTCTTACATGTCGGTGTTGCCGATCTCGGCGTTTTCAGGCAATTGCCCTCCGAGTTTGATAACGCATACCGCACGCTGATCTCTCATATCAAAGCCTTCAACAGGAACTGCCGCATTGCAATCGTTTCGCTTAAAAATTACAACGATGATGCCGTGATTGCGGAATTGAACAAGCATTTGAAGTATATTGCTGACTCCGAGCAGTGCGAATTTGGAGATATTGCAAAAAAGAAGGTTTGGAATCCGCAACAGACGAAGGAGGTGTCCTCGTTTGTATATTCCATGGGATTGGTACCGCCTCTGAACAGCAGGCGTCCCCTCTACGACTTGGTCAAAATACTGTTCTGCTTTGACGCCGACAGTGAAAAATGAGTGCAAGTAGGTATGCGGCAAGGATTTTTATATCCTTGTGTATGCCCAAAATTCCCGTTTTTGAAAAGCCTGTGCCTTTTCCCCATTCTCCGTCTCTTTGGAAAAAAGTATTGCTTTTGCGTGCAAAATGGTGTACGATAAGGGTAGCACCTCTGTTTTCAGCGCAGTCCCCTTTCCGGTAAACACCGAGACTATCCGAATTGGAGTAAAGAATGATTCGCCGTTTCCGTTCTCAAACGATCCTTCTTCTGCTTGCCCTGCTTGCGGCTCTGCTTTTTTCCTGTGCCTCTCCCTCTGCCTCCCTATTTCCCGAGGGCTCTTCTCCGGATTCCTCCGAAGCATCCTCTGAAGAGTCTTTTTCCGCCGGTTCTTCGCCGCTCTCTTCCTTTCCGGAAACCTCTCCTTCCTCCGGACAAACCGACGAAAGCTCCCTCGAACCGACCGAGCCGGAAACCGAGGAGTTCAGCATCCTGTGGAACGGCCGCCCTCTTTCCGAGGATCCCACCGGGCTCCCCTCGGTCCTTTCCGAGCCCCGAACGGTTCTTGCCTTCCGGAACACCACCACCAAGGACCGCACGGTCTGCCTGCTTTTCGGAAAGGAGCTTTCCTATGCGGAATATACCGATGAAAATCGGAAAACCGTCGGGTCTTCCGCTCTTTTTCAGCGGACAATTCCTGCAAAGAGCACTCTTTTCTTAGAGCTTTCCGCCGCCGAAGCCGTCCCTTTGGCTCTTGGGGCTTACGATTCCTCCCTTGCCTGCATCTTTTCCGAAAAGGGCGTAAAAGCTCTTGAAACCGGGGAGATTGCGCCCTTTGCCCGTCTGATTTTTGCGCCGGACTGCATTTTTACGGAAAAGCATCTGCTGTCCTTTCCCTGCTCCTTGGAATTCCGGGGCGGAGAGCTTCCCCCTGCTTCTCTGACCGTAAAGACCGACGAATCGGCCCTTCTTTCTCTTTCCTTGCCCCGGGATTACCGGACGGCTCTGCCGGTGCTCTACGATGCGCCGCACTGTGCCCTCACCGTTGAACACTGTCCGCTCTCCTTGGCAGAGCTGGGGCTTTCAAACCGTCTTGCCAATGTGAACGGAGAAGAGTTCTCCCCCTACATGGTGGGCGGGGAGGGGCAGGCGCTTTTGGAGGCTCTGTCGCTGGATCGGACCGGAAATATCTGTCTTTCCGAAAGTGTTTCCTTCCGGAAAAGTCCGGAAAACGAATTCCTTCTGGTGGCAGAAATACGCTGTGTAACCACCGAAAACACCCTGAAAAATGCCCTTCTCTCCCTTTCCTCCAATGCCGCCGGAGCCTATTTTGAAGGAGAAGTCCACGAGGATGGTCGGGTAAATCTGCTTTCCGAAAAAGGCCTTTATCTGGTTCTTTTGGATGCGGAAGGAAAGAGTCTGCGGTATCTTCTGAAGGTAGACTACATCCCCACGAATCTGCCGGTTTTCGTCATTGAGACCGAAGGCGGTCTTGCGGTGGAGTCCAAGGATGCGTACATCAACGCTACACTTTTTGCCGATTGCAGCGGAAGCGACGGCTTTGAATCCATCCCTTTATCGGAAATTGAAATCCGGGGACGGGGCAACTCCACCTGGAAATGGGAGAAAAAGCCCTACAAAATCAAGTTTAAAGAAAAGACCGCCGTTTTGGGGAAAACGCCCGCCCGACAATGGGTTCTGTTAGCCAACTACGCCGACAAAAGTCTCATGCGCAACACTCTGGCCTTTTCAGCCGCCGCTTTTTTGGGGCGTATGCCCTTTTCGCCCAGCCAGTATCCGGTGGATCTTTTCATCAATGGGGAATATGTGGGCGTTTACAGCATCGGAGAACAGATTGAAGTCAAGGAAGGACGGGTAGAGATCGAAGCCGGCGGGGACAGCGCCGACACCGGATACCTTCTGGAGGTAGGGGGAACCGATGCGGACGATGTCTATGGAAAAACCGCTTTTGAAACAGAGCTTCTGCGCTTTGTACGCATCAAATCCCCCGATGAAAGTCTGCTTGCCGACAGGAAATACGCCGCCTTTATTAAAGACTATGTAAAAAAAGCCGACGCCGCCGTGAAGGCCGGAGAGGGCTATGAAAACTACATTGACACCGATTCGCTGATCGACTGGTTCATTCTGCACGAGCTGAGCTACAATCTGGATTCTTCCTTCCGCCGCTCCTGCTTCTTAGTGAAGGACGCGGGCGGAAAACTGCAAATGGGTCCCCCCTGGGATTTTGACTTAGCCTTCGGCAACTTTTTCCGGGACACCTGGGAGAACCAGGGCTGGGCATGCCTTTACGAAAAGGACAACTATGTGGGGGACAACTGGATGACCTATCTGCTCCGAAATCCCTCGTTTCTTGAAAAGCTCCGGGAGCGCTGGAACGAAGTCGGCCCGGCACTCACCGAGCATCTTCTTGAGGAAATCGACCGTTATGCCGCCCTGATCGCCCCCTCTGCCGCCTGCAACTTTAAGGTCTGGGATATTCTTGACAAGCGGGCGGGCTATCAGCCCTGGGGAATGGTCGAATACAACACCTATGAATTGCAGGTGGAATTCTTGAAAAACTACATCACCAAAAGAAGCGCCTGGATCACCTCCGAACTGAACCGCTGAAAAGAACTGTTAAAAGCAGGTTTTTTACAACTCCTCAAAAAATGCCGGCGGGGACCCCGACCGGCATTTTTGATGCGATCTTGGTGGGGTTCCCCCTTCATTTTATAGAAATTTCGGTGGATTTTGCGGCAAAACGATGGCTGAAAGCCGTCAAGACCACTGTCACTGGGGATGTTAAAAATTCTTTCGTAATTTTTAACATCCCCTTCCTTTTTGCCTTTTGGCAGACGGTCATGCGGCTTTCTCTTCATAGGGCAGGATCACCGTGAAGGCGCTTCCCTTTCCCTTTTCACTGCGCACCGAAATTTTTCCGCCAAGCAGCTCCACGATCCGCTTGACAAGAGCCAGACCCAGACCGTTCCCCTGGGTGACTCTTGCCGGGTCTGCCTGATAGAATTTATCAAAAATTCTCTGTATATCCTTTTCGTCAATGCCGTCACCGCTGTCCTCCACGGTAATCCGCAGTCCCTCCCTTTCCTTTTTCAAGGTTACGCATAACCGTCCTCCCGGCCGGTTAAACTTGATGGCATTGGACAGCAGATTGACAAAGACCTGTTCCAGCATATATTCGTCGGTGGTGTACTCCACCTCGCACAAATCCAGTTCCAGTTCCAGATTCTTTTCGGTCCACTGCTTTTCAAGAAGAAGCACCGCATGACGGATCAGCTCATCCATGTAAAAGGTGGAGCGGTTGGTCACATACTGCTGATTCTCCAGCTTGCTTAAAAGCAGAATGTTGTTGGCCATGGAGGACAGCCGGTCGGATTCCTTGACGATGAACTCAATATACTCCTTTTTCTGCTCCTCGCTCAGGGTATCGTCCAGCTGAAGCTGTTTGGCAAAGCCTCTGATCGATACGATCGGCGTTTTGAACTCATGGGAAAAATTATTGATAAAATCCGAACGGAAAAGCTCGGTTCCCCTTAACTCCTTGGTCATCTGATTGAAATTGGAAAAAAGATCCGAAAAATCTCCTCTTCCCGGAGGCACCTCCACTTCCGCATTGAAATCTCCCTTCTGCACCTTCAGGGTCGCCTCGCTCAATTGCTTCAGGGGCCGAAGGAAAAACCGGGTCACCGGAATGGCAATCAAGGCCGACAGAACCATGGCGACCGTGAAAAACACCAGGGGAACCATCAAGGGAGATTTGGCGAGCCGGACAACCGGTTCAAAATTCAGATAATAAGCAATCAGGTACAACACGCCTACCGACGACATGGAAACAAACTGGATGACCAGAATGACCACGGTCAGCTTCCATTGCAGAGTCTTGGATCTCACTTTTTACACACCGCCTTGTATCCCAGACCCCGGACGGTCACGATTTCAAAGTCCTCGCTTTTCCTATACCGGTCCCGCAACCGGTTGATGTGCACATCCACCGTCCGTTCGTCGGTATCGCAGTCCAGATTCCAGATCTCATCCATCAACTGCCTCCTTGTGAAGATCTGTCCCGGATAGGACAACAGCTTGAACAGCAACAGAAACTCCTTCTGGGGCAGCTCCGACCGAACGCCCTTTTCGCTGACCGTCATGCAATTGTAATCCAACTCGGTGTCGCCCACCACGATTCTCTTTTCCGCAGCAATTTTAGAGCGGCGCAGAAGCGCTGAAATGCGCAAGAGCAGTTCCTCTTCGTCCACAGGCTTGGTCATATAGTCGTCCGTGCCCGCAAGAAAGCCCTCCCGTTTGTCTCTCTGGGTCTGTCTTGCCGTTACCATCAAAAGGGGCAGCTCACTTCCCCCCTGCCGCAGATTTTTGGCAAACTCAAAGCCGTTCATCCCCGGCAGCATCACATCCAATACCACCAGATCTATATGCTGACGGTCCAGCACCGCCATCCCCTCGTTGCCATCGCAGGCCTGAAACACATTGTAGCCGCCCCTGGTCAGCACCGCCTTCATCAGCCTTCTCTGCACCGGGTCATCTTCCACCACCAAGATGTTGAACATTTCTCTTCCTTTCCGCCTCCGGTATACCGAACCAAGGCTCTTCCCCAGGCTTTCGCCCTTTTGTTTATCATACTACCATTCTCTCATGAATTCAATATAAATTTCACGAATATTCACAGAATGAAATCGAAAATTGAAACTCAGTTTATCGAAGAAGACTACTCTTTGGTAGAAACAAGAAGAAGGCAGGGGAAAAGTATGTTGAAACTACAAGGCATCAAAAAAAACTACGAGCTGAACGGCGGTATATCGGTTGAGGCGCTGAAGGGCATTGACCTGCGCTTCCGCAAAAGCGAGTTCGTCTCCATTCTGGGTCCTTCCGGATGCGGAAAAACCACCCTTTTAAATATCATCGGAGGCTTGGATCATCCGAGCGCCGGACGACTGGTAATCAACGGCGTTTCCACCGACGATTACAACGACCGGGACTGGGACACCTACCGGAACCATTCTGTTGGCTTCGTTTTCCAGAGCTACAATCTGATTCCCCACATGAGCGTTTTGGCCAATGTGGAATTAGCCCCCACCATCTCGGGCGTTTCCAAAACAGAACGGCGGAAGAAGGCCATTTCCGCTTTGGAAAAGGTTGGCTTAGGCGATCAGCTGTACAAAAAGCCCAACCAGATGTCCGGCGGACAAATGCAGAGAGTGGCCATTGCAAGAGCTCTGGTCAATGACCCGGAAATTCTTCTGTGCGACGAGCCGACGGGCGCTTTGGATACCGCCACAAGCCTTCAGATCATGGAAATCCTCAGAGGCATTTCCAAGGATCGGCTTATCATCATGGTTACCCACAATCCGGATCTGGCGCAACAGTATTCCTCAAGGATCATCCGCCTGCAGGACGGCATGGTTGTGGACGATTCCGACCCCTATGAGGTGGCGGAATACGAAAGTCATTCGGAAACAGCGCCGGCAAAACGGAAAAAGGAGCGTCAAAAGGAAAGAAAGAAAAAGGAAAAAAAGGCCTCCATGTCCTTTTTCACTGCCCTTTCCCTGTCCCTGCGCAACCTGATGACCAAAAAAACCCGCACTTTTTTAACCAGCTTTGCCGGTTCGATCGGTATCATCGGTATTGCAATGATCTTAGCCCTTTCCAGCGGCATTTCCGCCTATATTGACGATGTACAGGAGGATACGCTTTCTTCCGTACCCCTGAGCATTAAAAAATACACCGGCGATACCGCCGCCATCTTTGAAGCCATGACCCAAACCAATGCCGATGCCGATTTTGTATATGAAGACGACCGGATCTACCCCAACGACACGATGGGCAGTATGTTCTCCGCCATGATGCAGATTCAGGAGCGGGACATTGTATCCTTCAAGAACTATTTTACCGAAAATTTTGAAAATGTCAAAGACAGCCTGAACGCCTACAAATATGTCTACGGTCTGGATGTGAACATCTATGTGAAGAATCCGGGCGGCAAGGCCGATACCATCATGCAGACCAATCCCACAACGATCTTTGACTATATGGGAGACGACATCAAAAATATGATGTCCTCCATGTCCTCCCTTTCGGGAAATATGGCTTCCATGGCCTTTTTCGGGGAAATGATGGAGGGTCTGGAAGACAAAAACGGAAACAAAGAACTGATCAATCCGGTGGTGAAAATGCAGTACGAGCTGGTGGGCAAGGAAAGCCGTTGGCCGGAAAATGCCAACGAAGTGCTTCTAGTTGTGGATGAAAAGAACCGCATCAGCAATATGGCTCTCTATGCCCTGGGCTTCAAAGACCCCGACGAGATACAGGAGCTGCTGAAGCCCCTGACCGATCCCTCCCAAAAATACGACAACGGCATTGAGGAAGGCTTTTCCTACAGCCTTTCCGACTTCGTCGGACACAAATTCTACTATGTGATGAACGCCGACTACTATGCCCCCACCGAAGGCTACTATACCGTAAACAATAAAAACTACCCTGTCTATGAGGATTTGCGGGAAAGAAACGACTACGACGAAAGCGCATTTCTGGATCAATACGGAAAAGAGCTCACCATCGTGGGCATTGTACGCAAGAACGCCAACGCAACCTCCTCTTCCATCAGCACGCCCATCGCCTACACGGCGGCATTGACCAGAGAGATCACCGACTACAACGATTCTTCCGCCGTGATGAAGCAGCAGAAGGAAACGCCTGAATACGACATTTTCACCGGCAGGACCTTTGAGGAGTCCAAGCCTTCCTTTGACAACATCGAAGGCTTCCTCAACACCCTTTCCGCCGAGCAAAAGACCTTCCTGCTGGCCCTCATCAATCAGACGCTGGAAACCTCCATCACCGTCGAAACCCTGCCCCAGCTTTTGGCTTCCATGCCCGACGCCCAGTTTAAAGCGCTTACAAAAGCCTACCTGCCCGATGCCTCCTTCACCAAAGAACAAATTCCCGAATTTTTGGAAAGAATCGGTTTGGCTGGCCAGGCAATGCTTGTGGAAAACCTGAAAAAGCAATCGGCCATTACTGAAGAGACGCTGGCAAACGCCCTACAGCTGGCAGGAGAAAAATCCTTCAAAAGACTGGTGGAAGCCTTCCTGCCCGAAGAAAAAAAGACCAGTTATGAAAAGAATCTGACTCTTTTGGGCAGTAATGACGACAGTCAGATCCAATCCATCAACCTTTATGCCGTGGATTTTGCATCCAAGGATCAGATCAAGGCCTTTGTGGAGGACTACAACAAAGCTGTCGGAGAAGACAAGCAGGTTGAGGTTTCCGATCTGATGGGCAGCCTTTTAACAGGTGTCAGTGCGGTGATCAACGCCATTTCCTATATTCTCATTGCCTTTGTTTCGGTTTCTCTGGTGGTTTCTTCCATCATGATCGCCATCATTACCTATATTTCGGTTCTGGAACGCACCAAGGAGATCGGTATTCTCCGCTCCTTGGGTGCCTCCAAAAAGAATGTGCGCAATGTGTTCAATGCAGAAACGCTGATCGAGGGTCTTTGCGCAGGACTTCTGGGCGTGGGCGTCACACTCTTGCTCTGCCTGATCGCCAACCCCATCATCCACCATCTCACCGGAATTTCCAGCATCAACGCCTATCTGCATCCGGTAGCAGCACTGATCCTCATCCTCATCAGCATCCTGCTCACCATGGTGGCCGGTCTGATCCCCGCCCGCATGGCGAGCAAGCGGGATCCGGTGGTTGCTCTGCGCACCGAATAATTCCCTTCCGGCTCCCGGCGGTTTCCTTAAAAATGCGCCACCGCCCTCCAAGGGAGCCTTGGCTCTCAGCTTTTCCCGGTTTGAACCTTTTCGAAAGCCCCAACCGGAAAAAGGCAAAACCAAAAAGGAGGTGTAAAAACCCGTACCGAGCTTTTTACACCTCCGCCCGCATTGGTCTTAACGGCTTCCAGCCTTCATTTTGTGGCCAAATCCACCTGCCTATTGGCAAAATGAAGGGCAAAACCGACCGAGATCGCATCCGGAACGCCGGAATCCCCACCGTCATTTTAAAAGGGCTGTAAAACAGGCAAATTTTTTACAGCCCCTTTTAAAACCCCTGCCGTATTTTCCCCGAAACCGGCAATTTGAAAAAGCCGGCATGGGGAAACCGTCCCCCAGAAACCGGAAGCTCAGAAAGAGGAAGTCTCCTTGGCTTCAGAAGTCAGAGGCTTCAGCTCAAAGGGAATCATCTTCCTCAATTCCTCAAGGGATATTTCCACCTGCAGTCCGAACTTTCCTCCGCTGAAAAAGATGGCGGAGCAGTGTTCGGCGCTTGCATCCACCGTGGTTTTGAAAAACCTTTTCATGCCGATGGGCGAACAGCCGCCGTGCACATAACCGGTCAGTCCCAACAGGTCTGCGGAGCGCACCATTTCGATCTTCTTTTCGCCCACAGCCCCCGCCGCCCTTTTCAGGTCCAGCTCTTCCTGCACCGGCACCAGAAATACATAGTGCTCCCCTGTCCTGCCCACCGTGACCAGCGTTTTGAAAACCGTTGCCGGATCCTGCTTCAGGACGGCCGCCACTTCCGCGCCGCTCATGGCCTGTTTGCTTTCATATTCATGCAGGACAAACCGGATTTTCTTTTGTTCCAGCGCCCGGACGGCATTGGTCTTTTCTTCTTTTTTTCCCATCTTACTTCTTTCTCCGGATTTCCGCCAGCGGATTGGCATCCATCGCCTCCCGCACCTGCTCGTTGTTCACATGCGTGTAGATCTGGGTCGTGTTCAGCTGCTCATGCCCCAGAATTTCCTTTAAAACCCGCACATCCACATGGCCCTCCTGATACATCAGGGTAGCCGCCGTATGCCGTAGCTTATGGGTGGACAAATGCCGGTATTCCAGGCCTGCCTTGGCAAGATATTTGTAAACGATGTGCTGAACCGTCTGTTTGCTGACTCTGGTGCCTCTGTTGGAAATGAACAGTGCGTTTTTTTCCTTGATCTCCCTAACTCCCCGGACCTGCAAATAGGAGGCCACTGCTTGTCTTGAGGCATCGTTCAGATAAATGACCCGTTCCTTGCTTCCCTTTCCGATGACCCGCAGTTTGGTGAAGTTCCGGTCCATATCCGACAGATTGATGCCCACCAGCTCGCTTAACCGCATACCGCAGTTGAGAAACAGCGTAAGTATGCAATAATCCCGTTCCCGGTTTTTGGATTCCTCGTCATCCTCCACGCTTTCAAGAAGCTCCACGCTTTCCTCCAGACTGAGGTACTTGGGCAGCCTTTTGTCCATTTTCGGAGTATTGATGGCGGCGGCCGGGTTCACATCCAAAAGCTCCTTCACATGAACCAGATACTTGAAGAAGGACTTGATGGCCGAAAGCTTTCTTGCTCTTGCCGCCGGCTTGTTGCCCCGCTCTTCCGAAACATAGCGCAGGAAACGGAACACATCCTCCCCGGTAATGGCCCGTAATTCCTCAACCGAAAAATCGGCAATGGGCTGACGGTCCAGCTCTTCCTTTGTGGGAACTTTGGAAATTCTGCCGGCACGCAGATACTGAAAAAACATGGTTAAGTCCGTGCGGTACTGCTCGATCGTCAGAACCGAACGGTTCAGATGGCTCATATAGTTGCAAAAATTGTTCAGTTGTTCGGGATATTCCATATGCAACCGCCTTTCCGACTGCAGAAACTTCTTTTTAGGGAATTGAGAAAAACCCTTGCATTCTGCCTGAAAATAGATTAAAATAAGAATACAAAAGGCGCCCCTGCCCGATGTGCGGGGAATTTTATAAGGTGCCCAAAGGAGAAACGAGGATCGATTATGCGCATCATCCGGAATAATTTTTATACAGTGGTCAAGTTGTGGATCAACCAATTCGGCGTTATGTTTTTGGGCTTTCTGGTGCTTTTGCCCTCCGCCGGAAGCAAGGTGCCTGACTGGGTGATGCCCGCCGTCAGCCTCTTCACCGTGCTCTTCTATCTGGTGCTGATTTTCTGGGTCACACTGGAGGTGGGTCTGCAGGACAATGTGCGCTTGGAGTGCGGGCGCATCCGGAAGCAGTGGTATAAGGGAACGGTTCTGGCCCTTGCCGCCAATCTGCCCTCACTCCTTGCCTCGGTCATCGCCTGCATTTCAAAGGCGCTGATTCCGGGCGTGGACTACTTTGCGTCGGCCAACGGAGCAACCGGCACCGCCGCCAATTTCTATTCCATTTCCACCATGGTGAACGAGGTTCTTCATGTGATGTACAAAGGGTTCTTCCGGTTCTTCGGGTTAGACACCGTTCCCTTCATCTATGTGTTCACCGTGCTTCTCTCGCTCATTTGCTGCACTCTGGGCTATAATGCGGGCACCAAGGGAATGTTTGCTTCCCTCTTCGCAAAGAAAAAGGAAAACTGAATCATAGAGGACAACCTTCATCGCATAGAGTAAACTATCAAACAAAAGGAGTTTACCCTATGAAAATGTCCATCGTGCGCTTTACGGCGCTCTTCTGTGCCGTCTCTGTTCTTTTCGTTCTGTCGGTGCTTGCCCTTTCCGGGCAGTTGGATCAGCTGGTCCCACCTATTTTACCAAAAGATTCGCCCTCTGTCAAGGACGAGGGCAAAAAAGTCCTGATTCTTGACGCCGGCCACGGCGGGGAAGACGGCGGAGCGTCCGGAGTGAACGGCACTCTTGAAAAGGAGCTGAATCTCCAATACGCCTTGGCCGCCAATGACCTTCTTTCCGCCTGCGGCTTTAAGGTGCTTCTGACCCGGAGCGATGACCGGATGCTGGGCGACGGTGAAAAGGGACACAAAAAGCTGGCGGATCTGCGTTACCGGCTGGACCTGGCAAACAGCCATCCGGAGGCACTGCTCATCAGCCTGCACATGAACAAATTTCCGCAGGAATACTGTAAGGGCATCCAACTCTACTATTCGCCGAACAACGGAGAAAGCCTTCCCTTGGCGCAGGCCCTGCACCGGCTGGTAAAGGATTTTCAAAAGGACAACAATCGGGAAATCAAAGAAGCCACTTCCGCCATCTATCTTCTGGACCGGGTGCAGATTCCGGGAATTCTTGTGGAATGCGGCTTTCTTTCAAACAATGAGGAAGCGTCGCTTCTGAAAACCGAGGGCTACCGCAAAAAGCTGTCGGTTCTGCTTTTGGGCGCTCTTTCGGACTATTGCTCCCCCAACGATCGGGTCTGAACGATGAACACAAAAAGAAGGAATGTACTATGGCAACGGGAAAAAGCAAAACAGTCTATGTCTGCAGAGAATGCGGCTACACCAACGCCAAATGGATGGGGAAATGTCCCTCCTGCGGGGAATGGAACAGTTTAGAGGAAACCGTCGTTTATCCGGAACCGTCCTCCCCTGCGGCGGCCCGCCATGAGGGCTTCTCTTCGGGAGCGGAGAATAAGGCACAGCCCTTTGATCATCTGGAATTGCCCGAATATATGCGGCAAAATACCGGAACCAAGGAGCTGGATCGGGTTTTGGGCGGGGGGCTGGTACAGGGCTCCGTGGTGCTTCTGGCGGGAGAACCGGGCATCGGAAAATCCACCATGCTCCTGCAGATCTGCCGGAACCTGGGAAACGCTTCAAAGGTTCTCTATGTTTCGGGAGAGGAATCCAAATGGCAGTTGAAATACCGGGCAAACCGACTGGGCGTGTCTTCCCCCAACCTGTTTGTACTTACGGAAACCAATGTGGAAAAAATTCTGGAGGAATGCGACCGGATTTCTCCGGAATATCTGGTCATTGACTCTATACAGACCGTCTACGACAGCCGGGTAAACTCGGCCCCCGGCTCGGTGACGCAGGTGCGGGAGGCCGCTCTGCGCTTCATCAACAAGGCCAAGAGCCAGGGAATTTCGGTGCTCTTGGTGGGGCATGTAAACAAGGAAGGCGGAATTGCAGGCCCCAAGGTCTTAGAGCATATGGTAGATGCCGTTCTCTATTTTGAGGGCGAACGGCAAAATGCCTTCCGCATCATCCGGGCAGTGAAAAACCGCTATGGTTCCACCAACGAAATCGGCGTCTTTCAAATGACCGACAAGGGACTTGCCGAAGTTCCCAACCCCTCGGAAATGCTTCTTTCGGGAAGGCCGAAGGGCGTTTCCGGCAACTGCGCCGTGTGTCTGATGGAGGGCACCCGTCCGCTGATCGCCGAGCTTCAGGCTCTTGCCGTTCCGACCGTCTATCCTTCCCCAAAGCGCACGGTCAACGGTGTCGATTATAACCGGGCCTGCCTGATTCTGGCCGTTTTGGAGCGGCGTCTGGGACTGCGCTTTTCCTCTACCGATGTGTATCTCAATGTGGTCGGAGGCTTGCGGGTGGAAGAACCGGGGGCGGATCTGGCTCTGGCCCTTTCCCTGATTTCCTGCTTGAAAGACCGGCCTTTGGATGAAGAGCTGATTGCCTTCGGGGAATTGGGGCTGGCCGGGGAGCTTCGTCCGGTTTCCTTTGTGGAACAACGGGTCAAGGAGGCGGCACGATTGGGCTTTACCACCGTCCTTCTGCCCAAAGGAAATATAGAAAAGGGAAAAACACCGCTTCCGGAGGGTATACGGGTGCTGCCGGTCCGCTCCATTTTTGACGCCTTGCAGGTTTTCGGAAAATAAACTGATTTTTGGGACGCTCCCTCTACTGCGCCTTTTCA
>ULVD01097900.1_pt1 | contig 24836 bp, 37 predicted proteins | sample 1959101 | NCBI WGS metagenome assembly ULVD01 (sample SAMEA4835777, study PRJEB28245) | human gut metagenome | biome: gut microbiome; material: fecal sample | place: Denmark | collected 2008
CGTACTGCGCGCAAGCGGCAACATAGCCAACCTGACCGTCGTAAACGCAAGCCTTGCCAACGTTTACCAACTTGTTGCAAACGTCAACGTGATTGCAACCAAGGACGCAATCAAGCAAATTGAGGAGGCATACGCACAATGAATTCCTACGACATCATCATTCGTCCGGTATTGACGGAAAAAAGTTACGCCGGAATTCCTGCCAAGACTTACACCTTCGAAGTTGCCAAGAGCGCTAACAAGGTTGAGATCAAAAAGGCAGTGGAAGAAATCTTCGGCGTTAAAGTAGAAAACGTAACAACGGTTACCGTAAAGGGTAAGCTCAAGAGACAAGGCAGAAACGAAGGCTTCACCGCCGATCGTAAAAAGGCAACCGTTCGCCTGACTGCCGACAGCAAAGCAATCGAATTCTTCGAGAGCTTGTCCTGATAACGGAGGTAGACTACAATGGCAATCAAAAAGTATAAACCCACATCTCCCGCACGTCGTTTCATGTCTGTTTCGACGTATGAGGAAATCACGACGACAACTCCGGAAAAGAGTTTGCTTACCACGGTTAAAAAGACCGGCGGCCGCAACTCCACGGGTCGCATCACCGTTCGCCATATCGGCGGCGGCAATCGCATCAAGTATCGTATCATCGACTTCAAGCGCGACAAGAGCGTTCCCGCTAAGGTTGCGACAATCGAGTACGACCCCAACCGTTCGGCAAACATCGCTTTGCTTCACTACGCAGACGGCGAAAAGAGATACATCCTTGCGCCCGTAGGTCTTAACGTAGGCGACACGGTGGTGGCAAGCCCCGACGCGGACATCAAGGTAGGCAACAACCTTCCTCTCGAAAACATCCCCGTAGGTACGATTGTTCACAACATCGAAATGAACCCCGGCAAGGGCGGACAAATCGCGCGCGCCGCAGGTATCTTCGCTCAACTTATGGCTAAGGAAGGCAAGTACGCGACACTGCGTATGCCCAGCGGCGAAATGAGATTGATTCTTCTCAAGTGCCACGCAACCATCGGTCAGGTGGGCAACCTCGATCACGAAATCGTCAGCATCGGTAAGGCCGGCAAGAAACGTCACATGGGCGTTAAACCCACCGTTCGCGGTAGCGTAATGAACCCCTGCGACCACCCTCACGGCGGCGGCGAAGGCAAATCTCCCGTCGGTCGTCCCGGTCCCGTTACTCCTTGGGGCAAACCTGCTTTGGGCTACAAGACCCGCAAAAAGAAGAAGTCCTCAAGCAAACTTATCGTAAAGCGTGTTAACTAATCGGAGGAAAGAAAATGAGTAGATCCATTAAAAAGGGCCCGTACGTTCAACCTGTTCTGCTTAAAAGAATTCAGGCTATGAACGCCGCAGGCGAAAAGAAAGTTGTAAAAACATGGTCAAGAAGTTCTACAATCTTCCCCGATTTCGTAGGACACACCATCGCAGTCCATGACGGACGCAAGCATGTTCCCGTTTACATCACCGAAGATATGGTCGGTCTGAAACTCGGCGAATTTGCTCCCACAAGAACATTCAAAGGCCACGCAGGCAGCAAAACCGCGGGTGCCAAATAGGAGGAACGAAGATGGCTACAAGAAGTAAAGCAAAAGCCCTTGTTCGCGCCGAGAACAAAGATCGTCGCCCCAAGGCAATAGCAAAGTACATTCGTATCTCTCCCTCCAAGGTGCACGTAGTGCTTGACCTCATTCGCGGAAGAGATTACAACGAAGCGGTTGCAATCCTCAAGACAACGGCAAAAGCCGCTACGGAACCGGTACTTAAGTGCCTCAATTCCGCCGCTGCAAACGCCGAAGTAAACAACGGCATGAACAAAGACAATTTGTATGTTGCCGAATGCTTCGCAGACCAAGGCCCCACGCTCAAGAGAATGCAACCCGTTTCTCGCGGCAGAGGATACCGTATCCTGAAGAGAACGAGTCACATCACAGTGATTCTTGACGAGAGAGCGTAAAGGAGAACAATCATGGGACAAAAAGTTAATCCGCACGGACTCAGAGTAGGCGTCATTCAGGATTGGAATGCCAAATGGATTGCGGACAAAAAGAATTTCGCAGCATACATCAAAGAGGACGATACCATTCGTACCTTCCTCAAAAATAAGTACTATCAGGCATCTGTCAGCAAGATCGTCATCGAACGTAGCGAAGGCAAAGTAATCGTTGACATCCACACCGGTCGTCCCGGCGTGCTCATCGGCAAGGCAGGCGCAGGCGCAGAAGAAATCAAGGCCGAAATCGCCAAAATCGTAGGCGACAAGGCTGTTACCCTCAACATCATCGAGGTTAAACGTCCCGATATGGACGCACAACTGGTTGCAGAAGCAATCGCCGCTCAACTTGAAAAGCGCGTTTCCTTCCGCAGAGCAATGCGTCAATGCATGGGTCGTGCAACCCGCAGCGGTGCAAAGGGAATCAAGACAATGGTTTCCGGTCGTCTTGACGGCGCCGAAATCGCAAGATGCGAACAATACCACGAAGGCAGCATTCCTCTTCACACGCTGCGTGCCGACATCGATTACGGCTTTGCCAAGGCTCATACGACCTTCGGCGTAATCGGCGTAAAGGTGTGGGTGTACAGAGGAGAAATCCTTCCCAAGAAGAAAAAGACTGTTAAAAAGGAGGTAATTGAATAATGTTGATGCCTAAAAGAGTGAAGCACCGTCGCCAATTCCGCGGTAGAATGAAAGGCGAAGCGCACAAGGGCAACAAAGTTGCTTACGGCGAATACGGTCTTCAAGCATTGGAATGCGGCTGGATTACCTCCAACCAGATCGAAGCGGCACGTGTCGCTATGACCCGTTTTGTAAAGCGTGGCGGTAAAGTCTGGGTTGACATCTTCCCTCACAAACCCGTTACAAAGAAGCCTGCCGAAACTCGCATGGGTTCCGGTAAAGGTAGCCCCGAATACTGGGTGGCAGTAGTTAAACCGGGCAGAGTAATGTTCGAAATGAGCGGTATCACCGAAGAACAAGCTCGCGAAGCATTGCGTCTGGCCAGTCACAAACTTCCCGTCAAGTGCAAGTTTGTGAAGAAAGAAGAAGAGGTGAACTGCGATGAAAGCAAGTGAAGTACGCGAACTTAACACAGTAGAATTGGAAGCAAAGCTTGCCGATTTGAAAAAAGAATTGTTCAACTTGCGTTTGTCACACGCAACCGGACAACTCACAAACCCTCTTGCGCTGGCAAATGTCAAGAAAGACATCGCAAGAATTAAGACTGTTCTCCGCGAAAGAGAACTCAAGGCGTAAGCGGAGGTAACGTAAAATGGAAAGAAACAGCAGAAAGGAAAGAGTCGGCATCGTAGTATCCGACAAGATGGACAAGACCATCGTTGTTGCTGTGGTTAACAAGTACAAGCACCCCTTGTACAAAAAGACCGTCAGCACGACCAAGAAGTACAAGGCCCACGACGAAAACAACGAATGCGGTATCGGCGATACCGTTCGCATCGTTGAAACGAGAAAATTGTCCAAAGACAAGAACTGGCGTTTGCTGGAAATCGTCGAAAAGGCTAAGTAATAGGAGGACAGTACAGTGATTCAACCACAAACAAGACTTAAAGCCGCAGACAACAGCGGAGCAAAAGAACTTATGTGTATCAAAGTACTCGGTGGCTCCTTCCGTAAGTTCGGCAATATCGGCGACGTAATCGTTGCCAGCGTCAAGAGCGCAAACCCCGGCGGAGTTGTCAAAAAGGGCGACGTCGTCAAGGCAGTTATCGTTCGTAGCAGCTACGGCGTAAACCGCAAAGACGGCACACACATTCGTTTCGACGACAACGCAGCCGTCATCATCGATCAACAAAAGCAACCCAAGGGAACTCGTATCTTTGGGCCGGTAGCAAGAGAACTTCGTGAAAAAGACTACATGAAAATTGTGTCTTTGGCACCGGAAGTTCTGTAAAGGAGGACACACAAATGGCAAGTATGAATGTCAGGTCCGGTGATACGGTCGAAATCATTGTCGGCGGCGTCGAAAACCGCGGCAAGAGAGGCAAGATCACCGCTTGCAACCCCACAGAGGGTACGGTAATCGTTGAAGGACTCAACCTGGTTACCAAACATAAGAAACCACGTTCAGCGCAAGAGCAAGGCGGCAAGGTGGAACGCCCCCGCGCAATCGACGTAAGCAACGTCATGCTCGTTTGCCCTAAATGCGGAAAAACAACCCGCGTAAGTCACGTCCTCGGCGACCACGGCAAGTATCTCAGAGCCTGCAAGAAGTGCGGCGCCGTAATCGACGTCAAGGAAGAACGCAAGGCTACCAAGACCACAGCCAAGACAACTGCTAAAAAAGCGACGACCGCCAAAAAGACGACAACTCGCAAAAAGACAACAAAAACCGAAGAATAATTAAAGGAGGAACATAATGGCTGCAAAGAAAACCGCTGCCGCACAAGTTGCCGGCAACCAACCGATTGAATGCAGATTGAAGACATTGTACAAAGAGACAGTTGTTCCTCAACTCATCAAAGAATTCGGTTACAAAAACATCAACGAAGTTCCCAAACTGGAAAAGATCGTACTCAACAGCGGTCTCGGCGACGTCAAGGACAACGCAAAGTCCTTCCAGCTTGCCGTTGAGGAACTGAAAATAATCTCCGGTCAGAAACCCCTCGTGACGAACAGCAAACTGTCCGTTGCAAACTTCAAAGTTCGTAAGGGTATGGCTGTAGGTGCCAAGGTTACACTTCGCGGTGACCGTATGTATGCGTTTATGGACAAATTGGTCAGTATCGCCCTGCCTCGCGTTCGCGACTTCCGTGGCGTAAACACCAACCTTGACGGACGCGGAAACTACACACTGGGTATTCGCGAACAACTGATTTTCCCCGAAATCGTTTACGACCAGGTGGAAAAGACTCGCGGTTTCGACGTGACGTTTGTTACGACGGCTAAGACCGACGAAGAAGGCAAAGCACTGCTCAAGTATTTGGGCATGCCCTTCAGAGCATAGTTGAGGTGTAAATTATGGCTAAGAAATCAATGATCAACAAACAACAAAGAACACCGAAGTATTCCACACGCGGATACACCCGTTGTTCTATCTGCGGCCGTCCTCACTCCGTGTTGCGTAAGTACGGCATTTGCAGAATTTGCTTCAGAGAAAAGGCGTACAAGGGCGAAATCCCCGGCGTTAAGAAAGCAAGCTGGTAAAAGGAGGAAATACAAATGGTTGTTACTGATCCTATCGCTGATATGCTGACGCGTATCAGAAACGCTATTACTTCCAAGCACGCCGACGTAGAAATCCCCGCATCCAAGACAAAGAAAGCCATCCTTGACATTCTTGTCAACGAAGGATACATTGCCGGCTACGAAGTAATCGAAAAAGAACTGCAAAATTCACTCAAAGTTACCCTGAAGTACGGTCCCAAGGGCGAAAAGGTCATCACAGGTCTTAAGCGCATCAGCAAACCCGGTCTCAGAGTGTACGCCAAGAGTGAGGAACTTCCCAAGGTACTCAACGGACTTGGAATCGCAATCGTGTCCACAAGCAAGGGCATTATGACGGATAAGAGCGCACGCAGCATGAACCTCGGCGGCGAAGTGCTTGCATACGTGTGGTAAGGAGGTAGGAAATGTCAAGAATCGGAAAAAAGCCTATCGCTATCCCCGCAGGCGTCACCGTCACGGTTAACGGCAGCGTAATCACGGTAAAGGGCGCAAAAGGCGAACTGACACGTGACATCGGCACCGAAATCGGCTGCACGGTTGAAAACAACACAATCCACATGGTTTGCCCCGAAAACGCCGACAGCGACGTTCAGGCAAAGCACGGTTTGTACCGCGCGCTTGTTGCCAACATGGTCAAGGGCGTACACGACGGTTTCGCACGCAGCCTCATCATCAACGGTGTAGGTTACAAGGCAGCCGTTCAGGGCGACAAACTCATCCTCAACATCGGTTACTCCAACCCCGTCGAAGTAATTGCTCCCAAGGGAATTACGTTTGAAACACCCAGCGCAACGGAAATCGTTGTCAAGGGCTTCGACAAGGAACTTGTCGGTCAAACGGCGGCTAACATCAAGGCTAAACGTCCTGTTGAACCTTACCATGCTTACGGCGTCCGCTACAAGGAAGAAGTCGTAATCATGAAGGAAGGCAAGAAGGCCGGTAAGTAAGGAGTGCAGACATGATTAAAAAGATGAATAAAAATGCGGACAGAAGAATCCGTCACGCAAGAGTAAGAAAAAAGGTATTCGGCACAAGCGTTAAACCTCGCCTTTGCGTTTATCGTTCTACAAACTACATCTACGCTCAGATTATCGACGACGTAAACGGCAACACGCTGTGCGCAAGCAGCAGCCTTGCACTCAAGGCAGAATGCGAAAGCGTCAGCAAAAAGGAAGCCGCTGCAATCGTAGGTAAGGACATCGCCGCAAAGGCATTGAAACTCGGTCTGAGCGAAGTAGTGTTTGACCGTGGCGGTTACATCTACACCGGCCGCGTCGCAGCCCTTGCTGACGGCGCTCGCGAAGCCGGACTTAAATTCTAATCGGAGGCAGATACATGGAAAACGTACAAGAAGTTGAAGTAGTTGCAACCGAAGTTGCTGCAACGACACCTGCTCAGAACAACGAGCAACAACAACCCAAACGTAACTTCCGCGATGGTAATCGCCCCGACAGAAAAGGCGGTAGACGTAATCCTCGCGAAAGAGACAACAAGGAAGACGACGGTCTTATCAAAAAGTTGGTTGCCGTCAACCGTGTAACAAAGGTTGTTAAGGGCGGACGTACGATGCGTTTCTCGGCACTGGTAGTAGTCGGTGACGGTAAGGGCAGCGTAGGTATCGGCATGGCTAAGGCTGCCGAAGTTCCCCAGGCAATCGAAAAGGCTAACCTTCGCGCCAAGAAAGCAATGGTCAAGGTTGCCCTTGTAGACACGACAATCCCCCACGAAGTAATCGGCACGTTCGGTCGCGGCAAAGTTCTGCTTATGCCCGCTCAACCCGGTACCGGTGTTATCGCAGGCGGTCCCGTACGTAACGTACTGGAAGCTGTCGGTATCAAAGACATTCGCACCAAGAGCTACGGCTCCAACAACCCCGTAAACTGCGTAAAGGCTACATTCGAAGGTCTTGTGGCACTTCGTAGCCGTGAACAAATCGCAGCTCTGCGCGGCAAGAGCGTAGAAGAGATTTAAGGAGGAACAACAATGGCTAAGAAAACTACAAGCGAAGCCGTCAAGGCTCCTCTGTACATCAACGGCAAGTATGTTGTCGAAAAGGAATTGCCCAATAAGCCCGCTCAGGGTACGGCACCTTATGCCGCTGCCGAAGGCAAGGTAAAGGTTACGTTGGTCAAAAGCCTTAACGGCGTACTGAAAGATCAACAAGACACGGTCAAGGCACTGGGCCTTACCAAGATCCGTACTTCCAACGTGTTGCCCGACAATGCGGCAATCCGCGGAATGATCTTCAAGGTGAAGCACCTTGTGGTTGTTGAAGAAGTAAAGTAGGAGGCTAACATGAGAATACATACAATTCAACCCGCAGTCGGAGCAACAACTTCCGACAAACGCTTGGGTAGAGGTATCGGAAGCGGCCTCGGCAAGACCAGTGGCAAGGGTCACAAGGGTCAATGGGCACGTAGCGGTGGCGGTGTTCGCCCCGGTTTCGAAGGCGGACAAACTCCCCTTGCAAGACGTTTGCCCAAACGCGGTTTCAACAACAAGTTTGCCGTTAAGTACGACATCGTCAACGTGGAAGCGTTGAACGTATTCGAAGACGGCGCAACGGTTACACCCGAAATGCTGGTGGAAGCCGGACTTGTGACGCTCAAAAACAACGGCGGCATCAAGGTTCTCGGCGACGGACAAATTTCAAAGAAACTTACTGTACGTGCAGATAAGTTCTCCGCTTCTGCAAAATCTGCAATCGAAGCGGCAGGCGGCGCAGCAGAGGTAATTGAATAATGTTCGAAACCATCAGAAATGCCTTTAAGATTAAGGACGTACGCAACAAAATTTTGATGACTATCCTGTTTGTCGTTTTGTACAGACTGGGTTGTTACATCACGGTTCCCGGACTTTCAGCCATCGATCTTTCCGAAGACAAGATGGACATTTTCGGGCTTCTGGACTCTATTACCGGTAGCGCGCTTAGTCAGGGTACCTTGTTCTCCCTCGGCATTTCTCCGTACATCAACGCCAGCATTATCGTGCAGTTGTTGACGGTCGCTATTCCTTCTCTGGAAAGAATGAGCAAGGAAGGCGAAGAAGGTAGAGCAAAAATCGACAAAGTCACCCGTTGGGTCACGCTTGGTCTTGCAATCATCAGCGCGGTAGGTATCGTAATCAGTCTGGGCAATCAGAAAACTGGTTACATCAACTATTCGTGGCTGGGTGGCGCAGGTATCGAAATCGCAGGCGTAACCGGCGGTCTTCCCGCATTCTTCGAAGCCAACAAGTGGATTATGTACATCTACGTAATTCTTATCCTTGTAGGCGGCAGCATGCTTACAATGTGGATTGGCGAACGTATCACGGAATACGGCGTAAGCAACGGTATTTCAATCCTCATTTTCGTGGGTATCGTTTCCACGGCGGCGCAAGCACTTGCTTCGTCCATCGGCAACATCTTCTCGAGTAATGCCGGTACAGCCGCAGGCGGTATCTGGTCTGTAGTATTGTTCCTTGTAACTCTCATTGTCGTGTTTGCCTTCATCGTGTGGGTAGACGGCGCGGAAAGAAAGGTAAAGGTTCAGTACTCGAAACAAGTAAAGGGCAACAAGATGTACGGCGGACAAAGCACGTTCATCCCCATCAAAGTAAACGCCAGCGGCGTTATGCCTTTGATTTTTGCCTACGCACTTATGAGTTTCCCCTCGATGCTCATTCAGACATTCTGGGCAAACAGCGGTTTTGCAAGTTGGTGGAGCAAGTACATGACGGCTTCCGGCGAAAGTTGGGTAGGCGCGGTGGTGTACAACCTGATTCTGGCAATACTGATTTTCGTGTTCAGTTACTTCTACTCGCAAATTCAGTTCAATCCCGCCGAAATCTCCAAGAATATCCAAAGCAACGGCGGTTTCGTAACCGGTATTCGTCCGGGTAGAGAAACGGCTGACTACCTCGCAAAGATTGTATCTCGTATCACTCTTTGGGGCGCGGTATTCCTTACCATCATCGCATTTGTTCCTTCCATTCTGTTCAGTTTGCTTCCTCAACTGTTGAACGTAACGCTCAACCCCAAGTTGGTAAGCAGTTTCAGTGCAACAGGTATGTTGATTTGCGTATCCGTCGCATTGGAATTTAACAAGGCGTTGGAAAACCAGATCATGATGCGTCACTTCAAGGGCTTGCTTGGAAACAACTCCAAAGGATTTTTGAAATAATGCGTATTGTTTTACTTGGCGCGCCGGGCAGCGGCAAAGGCACCATGGCGCAAAAACTTACACACGAACTTTCCTTGCCGCAAATCTCCACCGGCGACATCTTCCGTCAGAACCTGAAGGACGAAACGCCGCTGGGACTGCAAATCAAGGATATCATGGCAAAAGGTATGCTTGTCCCCGACGAAATCACCATTGAAATCGTCAAGGACAGGCTTGCCAAGCCTGACTGTGCAAACGGTTACATTCTGGACGGCTTCCCTCGTTCCATCATTCAGGCGGAAGCGTTGGACACCTTCCAGCAAATCGACTGCGCGGTCAATCTCGAAGTTGACAGCGAAGCAATCGTCAAACGTTTGTCGGGTCGCAGATTTTGCCCCGATTGCAACGGTACGTACCACGTTTCGACGCTCGCCGACGAAAAAGTTTGCCCCAATTGCAAGGGCACGCTCATCGTTCGCGAGGACGACAAGGAACACACCGTCCGCAACAGACTGAGCGTCTACGAACAAACGACGTTGCCTCTTGTCGATTACTACGCCCGTCAGGGCAAACTTGTCACCGTTGACGGCAACGGCACGGTGGACGAGGTCTACGGCAGAATTCTGTCGGCATTGAAAAAATGATTCTGGTTAAGTCAAATTCGCAAATAGCGGAGATGCGTAAGGCAAACATAATTGTCCGCGACACACTTGACCTGCTTCGAGAACACACAAAACCCGGGGTTTCCACGCTGGAACTTAACAAGTTGGCGCACGAGTACATCGTTTCTCAACACGCCGTACCGAGTTTTCTCGGTTACAGCGGTTACCCCGCAAGTATTTGTGTCAGCATCGACTGCGAAGTAGTGCACGGCATTCCGAGTAAGCACAAAATCCTGAAGGAAGGGCAAATCGTCAGTTACGACGTAGGCGCGATTCTCAACGGATGGAACGGTGACGCCGCAAGGACGGTTGCCGTAGGTATCATCAGCCCCGAGGTGCAACGCCTTGTGGACGTGACGGAACAGTGCTTTTTTGAGGGCGTCAAGTGCATCCAACCCGGTGTAACGCGCCTTGGTGACCTTGGACACACCATACAGCAACATGCCGAAAGCAACGGCTACGGCGTGGTGCGTGAGTTGGTCGGTCACGGTATCGGCAGAGATATGCACGAAGACCCCAGCGTCCCCAACTTCGGTACGGCAGGACACGGTATGCGTTTGTCGCCGGGCATGACAATCGCCATCGAGCCTATGATTACCATGGGCACCTACGAAGTCGATTGGATGAGCGACGGCTGGACGGTCAAGACCAAGGACAGAAAGCCCGCATCGCATTACGAAAACACAATTGCCATCACCGACAACGGTGTGGAAATCTTGAGTTTGTAACAGGAAAATTATGAACGAATGTGACATGCGCGTTGGCAGTATTGTGCTGTCCACGCAGGGACGAGACAAAGGCAACTACTTTTTGGTTGTCGCCGTCGAAAAGGGATTTGTGTATCTCGCGGACGGCGGCATGAGAAAACTTTCTCAGCCGAAAAAGAAAAACGTCAGGCACGTGTCGGACAGCGGCAAAGTGGTTGACGCAATTGCAGTCAAGTTGTTGGCAAAACAAAAAGTCTTTGACAGCGAAGTAAAAAGCGCGCTAAGACAATTTCAACAGGAATCGGGAGAGTAACAATGTCTAAAGACGATGTAATCGAGGTTGAAGGCGTAGTTGTCGAGGCTTTGCGCAATGCAGAGTTTCGGGTAAGACTAAGTAACGGTCACGAAATCACCGCCTACGTGTCAGGCAAACTGCGTATACACAGTATCCGCGTGTTGCCGGGCGACGCAGTCAAATTGGAAATGAGCCCCTATGACCTTACCAAGGGTCGCATAGTGTGGCGCACCAAGGGCGCAATGCCCACTCAATAAAACAAAACCAAAACAACTCAAACGGGGATATGCCCTGTTAATCGGGAGGATAAAAATGAAAGTAAAACCGTCTGTAAAGCCTATGTGCGACAAGTGCAAGGTAATTAAGCGTAACGGAAAAGTCATGGTAATTTGCTCTAAATATCCCAAGCACAAGCAAAGACAAGGCTAATCGCCCCAAATAAGTATACGCCCTCACCATAAGGCGTCAACTTAGGAAACAATTGCCTTGCGAAAAAAGCAACATCATTCCACATTGGCTTGCGTTTCGCAGGGTGTGAGAATATATAAACAAATTTCTGAATTTTTCAAGGAGAAAAACAAATGGCTCGTATTTCCGGTGTAGATTTACCCAGAGAAAAACGTATCGAGATCGGCTTGACCTACATTTACGGAATCGGACGCACCACAGCAAGTAAAATTCTTGCGGAAACCGGTGTCAACCCCGATACTCGTGTAAAGGATCTGACAGAGGACGACGTGTCCAAAATCCGTGACTGTATTGAAAAGAACCTTCACGTAGAAGGCGACCTTCGCCGTGAAGTTTCCATGAACATCAAAAGACAAATTGAAATCGGCTCGTATCGTGGTATCCGTCACAGAAAGGGCTTGCCCGTAAGAGGACAATCCACGAAACAAAACGCCCGCACGAGAAAAGGTCCCAAACGTACCGTATCTCGCGGTAAGAAAGCGGCTAAGTAAGGGAGGACGTAACAATGGCACAGAAAAGAATCGTCAAGAAAAAACGTGACATACGCAAGGTCGAGAAAGGACAAGTGCACATTCACGCTTCCTTCAACAACACCATCGTAACATTTACCGACATGAACGGTAACGCCCTTTCGTGGTGCAGCTCCGGCAGTCTCGGTTTCCGTGGCAGCCGTAAGAGCACCGCATTCGCAGCACAACAGGCTTGCGAAGTGGCTGCAAAGGCCGCTAAGGAATACGGTATCCGTACCGTAGAAGTGTACGTAAAGGGTCCCGGTCAAGGACGTGAATCCGCAATCCGCGCATTGCAAACCGCCGAAATCGAAGTAACACTCATTCGCGACGTGTCCCCCATTGCTCACAACGGTTGCCGTCCGCCCAAGCGCAGAAGAGTTTAGTTAAAGGAGATTACCCGAAATGGCTAGATATACAAGTGCAGATTGCCGTCAGTGCAGACGCGAAAAATGCAAATTGTTCCTTAAAGGCGACAGATGCTACTCCGAAAAGTGCGCTCTTACCAAGCGCGGCAAGATTCCCGGAGTGCACGCCGACAGCAGAAAGAAGATTACCGAATACGGTATGCAGCTCAGAGAAAAGCAAAAGACCAAGCGTATTTACGGTTTGCAGGAAAAGCAATTCCACAAGTACTACGAAGAGGCAGAACGCACCAAGGGCGTTACCGGTGCCAACATGCTTATTTTGCTTGAGCAAAGACTTGACAACGTTGTTTACCGCATGGGTATCGGCATCAGCCGCAGCCAGGCAAGACAGTTTGTCAACCACGGTCTCATCACCGTCAACGGCAAGCGTGTAACCATTCCCAGTTACGCAGTAAAAGTAGGCGACGTAATTTCCGTCAAGGAAAACAAACAAGAACAAACTTTGTTTGTCGCTCTCAAACAATCAAAGAAACCCGCAAACCTTCCGCAATGGCTGGACTTCGAACCCGCCGAACTTACCGGTAAGGTACTTGCAAAGCCGACGAGAGAAGACATCGACGCAAACATCCAGGAGCACATGATTGTCGAATTGTACAGCAAATAATTGTTGTGCGTTCACATTTGTGTATCTTCGGGCAGTTTGTGCCGCAGGCGTGGTGCGCGTAGTAAGTTTTTACTGCGCCGCCTGCCAACTAAAAATCAATTAAAGGAGATTGTTGTCCAATGATGGAAATAGAAAAACCGGTAATGACAGTCGAAGAAAGCGGACAAAACGCCAGCATCATCAAGATTGTTGCCGAACCATTGGAAAGAGGTTACGGCATCACTCTCGGTAATGCACTTCGCAGAGTCCTTCTTGCCGCGCTCCCGGGCGTGGCGGTTGTCGGCTTGAAAATCGAAGGCGTACAACACGAGTTTTCAACTGTTCCCGGTGTTAAAGAGGACGTTACAGACATCATCCTGAACATCAAACGTTTGGCTTTGAAGTCGGATAATGAAGACAATGACTTCAGAAAAACAATTTCAATCAACAAAGTAGGTCCTTGCGAGGTACACGCAGGCGACATCATTACAGACAGTGAAGTAGAAGTGCTCAACCCCGACCTGTACATCTGCACGTTGGAAGAAGGCGCGACCTTCAGCTGCGACCTGTATGTTGCTCGCGGTTGCGGTTACTACTCGATCGAGAAAAATAAGGAACGTAACAAGGAACTCAAACTCAACTACCCCATCGGTTACATACCCATCGATTCTATTTTCGGGCCTGTCAAAAAGGCAAGTTACAACGTCGAAAGCGCGCGCGTAGGTCAGGACATCACTCGCGACAAACTGACGCTGGAAGTGGAAACGAACGGTGCATTCTCCGGACGTGAGATCGTGTCCTTGGCAGCAAAGATTATCGAAGACCACATTCGTATGTTTGTTGATCTGTCGGAAAACTTCAGCCGCGACATTCTCATTCCTCGCGAGTCAGACAATCATCGCAAAGTACTTGAGATGAACATCGACGACATGGACCTGTCCGTGCGCAGTTACAACTGCCTGAAGCGCGCAGGTATCCAGACGGTGGAAGATCTTACTCGTCGTACCGAGGACGATATGCTGAAGGTGCGCAACCTTGGCAGAAAGTCGCTGGACGAAGTAATTGCAAAGCTTGAGAGTTACGGTCTGTCTTTGAAAAATAAGGATGAATAGGAGAATTGCAAAATGGCACACAGAAAATTAGGTAAAGCAACCGACGCAAGGTTGGCTCTTTTGAAAAACCAAGTTTCTCAACTCCTGTGGAACGGCAAGTTGGTAACAACCGCCGCTCGTGCTAAGGAAGTGCAGAAACTTGCCGAAAAGTACATCACCATTGCCATCAACGGTTACAAAGATACCGTAGTTGTGGAAAAGAAGAAGATCGTTGACGGTAAGGAAACCACCGTTAAAGCGGTAAACGACGGCGCAAACAAACTTACCGCTCGCCGCAAGCTTATGGCAGGTCTTGCCGACATTCAGGAAGTTCGTCTTCCCAAGGAAACGGCAACGGAGTACAAACTTCGCACCAAGACGGTAAGACATCCGCTTATCGAAAAGATGTTCAACGACTATGCGCCCAAGTTTGACGCCAAGGCATCCGAAAAGGGACAAAAGGGCGGCTACACGGCTATCTACAAGATGACGCAACGTCGCGGCGACGGTTCCGAAATGGCAACCATCGTTGTACTGTAATATTACATTACGCCGAACAGGAGGCTCGCAATAGTGAGCCTCTTATCTTTTGTAAATTTTTAATTAGTAATTATTACTATTTAGTTTACAAAAACAAATTTTTATGAGATAATATACAGGTAGTGCGGCAGCAATGTGGCAATGCAGCAATATGGCAATGCAGCAAGGTAGTAATGTAGTAAGGCGGTGTGTTGCCCTTATGCCGAATGATTTGAACCTGTCCCGTCCTGATGAGGGCACGGCGACTGTGTAAAATCGAAAAATGTAGCACAATGAACATTAGCAGGATTTTGAGAAAGGAGAAAGTATGCCAAATATTTATGTAGGTGTAAACGACCACAAAGTAGATTTGTTTGAAGGACAGTACCGCGTGCCAAACGGCATGTCGTACAACAGTTACGTCATTACCGGCGACAAAATCGCTGTGATGGACACTGTGGATTGGCATTTCGCAGACGAGTGGCTGGCAAACGTTGCGGCGGCTGTCGGCGAACGTAAACCCGATTACCTTGTCGTGCAGCATATGGAACCGGACCACTCGGCAAGCATCAAAAGGTTTTTGCAGGTTTATCCGCAGACAACGGTGGTTGGCAATGCGAAAACTTTTACCATGATGGAAAACTTTTACGGCGACGACATCGCACCGAACCGCCTTGTGGTTGCCGACAAGCAAACGCTCGACCTTGGCGAACACACCCTGACATTTGTTTTTGCGCCGATGGTGCACTGGCCTGAAGTAATGGTGACCTACGACAGCGCGGACAAAACTCTGTACAGTGCGGACGCGTTCGGCAAATTCGGCGCGTTGGACGTGTCAGACGACAATTGGGTTGACGAGGCTCGCCGCTACTACATCGGCATTGTGGGCAAGTACGGTATTCCCGTGCAGACATTGCTCAAAAAGGCGGCTGCGCTGGACATCGCTACGATTTGCCCGTTACACGGACCTGTGCTGACTGAAAATCTTGGCTACTACCTTGGATTGTACGACACGTGGAGCAAGTACAACGTTGAGGAAAACGGCGTGTGCATTTGCTACACTTCGGTGTACGGCAACACGGCGGAGGCTGTCGGTTACGTTGAAGGCACTTTGCGCGACATGGGCGTCACTGTCGTGACGTATGACCTTGCGCGTTGCGACATGTCGGCGGCTGTTGCGGACGCTTTCCGCTACGGCAAACTGGTGCTGGCTTCGACCACTTACAACAACGACGTATTTCCGCCGATGCGCACGTTTATCAGCGCGCTTGCCGAACGCAGTTTCCAGAAGCGCGACGTGTATCTTATCGAAAACGGCAGTTGGGCACCCAACGCCGCAAGGGTGATGCGCGAAATGCTTGCAAATTGCAAAAACGTAAACATCCGCGACATGATGACCATTTACTCTCGCCTTGACCCCGGTCAGACCAACGAAATCGTAACCCTTGCCAAGGATATTGTGGATTGGGAATGATTTGTTTTTCCTTTTTCATTGGAAGAGTTTGAAAATTGTTTAATATAAACGGAAAATCTTTTTGAAAAAAACTTGAAATGAATTATTAAGAGTTTTAATCAACTGGATTTTTCGTTTTTTTATGTAAAAAAATAAAATGACACTAATGTCTTCTAAAACCTTGACAAAATTTTCAAAACTGGTATACTGTATATGATATCATATGTGATATCATTTGAGATTAAAATAAATATTTTCAGGGGATAATTATGTAATGGGTACATATGATAATATAAAGGACAGAATAATGCGAAAGCCTACTGCTAACGACATTACCGACAAGGAAATAAAACGTTTCCTTGAAGGTTTTGGGTTTGAGTTGGCTCGCTCTAAAGGAAGTCATTTTATATATAAGTACAAAAACAGTGAACAAACATTGGTACTGAATATACCTATGCATTCACCGATTAAGCCTGCTTATATTGATCAGATTAGAGAGGCTGTTTTAAGGGTTGAAGGGGAAAACTGAAATGAAAAATTATGAATTACGTGTAGTGCCTAAAAAAGATTGTGACGGAAATATCTATTGGACTGCATTTTATCCTGCCGTCGACGGTTGTGTAGGAGGCGGAAATACACCTGAGGAAGCAATTGCCGAAGCGAAAGAAAATCTTGAATTTTATCTCGAATATCTTGAGGATTTGCACAAACCTGCGCCAAAAGAATATGAGGAAACAGCATATAACGGAAAAATTGCTTTGCGTGTTGCCAAAAGCACTCATCAAAAAATGGTGCAAGTTGCAGAAGAAGAGGGGATTAGTCTGAATAGTTTGATCAACGCGGCAGTTGAAAACTATTTGGGTAAAAAAGAGTACGAGTACAAAACAAGAGAAGCAATTGCCGAAATAAGGGAACTTGCACAAAAAAGTATACTTGTAAATTGTGTTAATTCAGCGGCGTTGCAGGAAATGAGTAAAGGACGTTATCCGCAAAAAATATCGTTCAAATGCTGATAGGGGGTAAAAATGAAATATTTATCGTCAGACTATACGCTTATTAAAGCAGAATATAATTTTACTAATAAAGAAGGCGTGACAGCAATCGATATCGAAACTAACGAGAAAGTGAAGATAGTCGATATAGAAGAAAAAAGAGTTCTTTTGCAAATTGAAAGAACTGTGGCTTTTTTGCCGTTGGAAAACACATTTGTCAGAGTCATTTTTGAAGTACGTGTGGAAACTTCAAAGAAGGTTACAAAAGATGAAATTGCAAAAGATATAAAAGCAGGCGAAAACTTGCTTGGCGGTGCATTTTCCGACGCATCTCTTGCTATTGCCGCAATTACATCTTTAAGTCCGTTCCGTACGGTAATTACGCCTCCGTTGTATGATGTAAAAGAAATTACGGTAGAATAATAAAAAAGTCGAATGTTTAATTGAAAAGACATTCGACTTTTATTATTGAAATGAGATATATAATATTGAAACGATGTTGTTTAAGAACAAGCCGGGTACAATTTTTGATAGCTCTTGCGCTAAAATATATGCTTGGTAATGCAAACGCGATAGGCTTTTGTTTATTACACTTGGGAAAAGTTGCTTTGCACCTTTTCGTCCTTCGACTTAATCAGTAATAGGTCTATTACCGATGAGGCGACGGCGAACGCAAGGCTTGCTACTACAAACACGCGAAAGACGACGTGCAGCAGGGGCGGATTTGACGTAAGGCAGGCAATGGTAAGCAACGTAAGCCACACGACGGAAATGAGGTTCATCACAAGTAACGCCGTTTTGCGGTTTTTGCCTGCAAAAAGTTGTCGGATGTTAAGCACAAGCGTTGCAACGCTGTATGCGGCGTGTACAGACATGGCACCGATTACAAGCGGAATAATCAGTATCAACGCAAATGCATAGCCAAGTTGTTCGCCTGCCGTTTGGCCGTCGTCTGCGTCGTTATCGTTGTTGCTACCGTTGCCGCTACCGCCGGTATTTAACGGGTTCGGCATTGCAAACAGGCAAATTATCGCAGTCAGCGCAACAACCAGCATAACTATCGAAAGCACAAACGAAACTATTTTCAAAATTTGGGTTTTGTCCATTTTTTCTCTCCTTTATGACTGATTTATTGTGGTGGAATTGTTTTTAAGGCTGTGACAATTTTTGTGAATAGGTGTTGGCCGCATTGGTAAAATGTCATGCTTAGCAAGCACTGGATGCAATCTGAACATCACGCGGAAGGGTGTTGCCCGACTGTAATTATCTTGCTGTCACATGTCGGGACCTGACTACTATTAGTTTGCAGTCAAAATAGTCTGCTGCTGTAACTATGACCGTGCACGCCCCGGTGCCCAAAATCATTTTTTGTTGTGGCGTTGCATTATTTTGTCGAAATCTTCGCCGTGCACAAATTCGCTCAACGCTTCCGCCGCGGAATCGAGCACGGGGTCAAGTTTCGCATGGTCGTCATCGGTAATACGGCTCAGCACGTAGTCAATGAGTGCCATCGGCGTTTCCTTTTTGAAGCCGACTCTTACGCGTGCAAATTCCGTAGCGTCAAGGCAACTTACGATACTGCGCATACCGTTGTGCGTACCCGCGCTGCCTTCCTTGCGGAGCCGCAGCGTCCCGAGGGGAATGTCAACGTCGTCGTAGGCGACAATCAGGTTGTCAAGGGGTACTTTGTATTTGTTTGCCAGTTCCTGCACGGCTTGCCCCGACAAATTCATATATGTTACGGGTTTTGCTATTATTACTTTTTCGTCGCCCACCCGCGTGTGAGCCGTGACGGCGTGGCACTCCGCTTTGTCAAATGTCGCGCCCAGTTTGTCGGCAAGGCGGTCAACGGTCAGAAAACCGATATTGTGAAAGGTGTTGAGGTACTTTTTCTCGGGATTGCCGAGTCCTACTACAAGATACATTACTTCTCCGTCGGCAACGGGTAAGACTTGCGTTTTGTCGTAAAAATATTCCGCTTTTGTTGCCGTACAAACATATTCTATCACAAATGTTTTGTTTTGTAAAGTGCGGCGCGGCAAAGGCTCGTTTTGCTGTTTACAATCTGCGGCAAAAGTGCTACAATATATGTAGCGACAATCCGTTTCGACATTCGGTTGCGGCAGTGTGGTGCAAAGTACGTTACGTTGCGACTTCGGCAGTGCACCCTTATAGCTGCAGCTTGCTTTTTGTCGGCGGAGAGGTTTTCGCTTGAAAAAGTTATGCAAAAACAATTAAATCAACTGAAAAATACGCAAATCTACAAAAATTTGCTTGATGACACCCGTGACAAAAATTTTGTCACGGCTTTTGGCGTGCAACCTAACGAAAAACCCTTCATAGTTGCCATGTGCGACCGTCCCGTGCTGTACGTGTGCAGCGACTACGTCGAGTCGCAACGGGTGTTCCGCGCGGTGCAAAGCCTGTGCGGCGACGGAGCGTTGTATCTACCTCACAGCGAGGACGTGCTTCTGTACAAGCGTACATCTTCCAAAAACGCCGTTTACACGCGTAACGGGGCGTTGTACAGACTGCTTGACGGCTTCGATGTGGCGGTGACCTGCGTCGATTCACTGTTGCAACTGTACCCGACTGTGGACAAATTCCGTCGCGACTGTTTCGACATTGTCAAGGGCGTGTGCTACGACAGCAAGATGCTTGCCCGTAGTCTTGCTTCCTGCGGTTACTCGCGCGTTGACGGTATTTCCGCCGAGGGCGAATTTGCCTTTCACGGCGACATACTGGACATTTCCATGCCCTTCGGCAAGCGTTTCCGGGTTGAATTCTGGGATGACGAAGTGGACAAAGTGGTGTCCGTTGCCGAGGACGGTTCTACGTCGCCCGTAGACAAATTTACCGTGTACCCGTTGTACGAAACCAACGGACTTTCGGCGGACAAACTTCCCCTTGTCGCAAAACTTGCCGACAAGGTCAAACTGTCACCCGACGCACGTGCAAGACTGTCGGAAATTTTGTCCGAACTGCAAATTTCGGCGGCAAGCGGAACTGCCGACGGCAAGTGGCTGCAACCTTTTGTCAAATCTTCGCCCCTCTCGGATTACCTTCCCAAAGACACTCTCGTGGTGTGGGACGAACCCAAACTGCTGTCTTCGCGCGTGAAATTTGTTACAAACGAACATGCCGAGCGCGTGGCAAACCTCACCAAGGCAGGCGAAGTGTTGCCCGTACATCAGAATTGTCTGCGTACGGCGGCGGAAGCCTACGACATACAAAACAAACAACTTACGTTGCAAACTTTGCCATACGGTAGCGATTTTTTCCAACCGCAGGCAGTGCACAATCTCAAAACGGGCGCGGTCCCCGGGTACGCAAACGCCGAGGACGTACTGGCAACGGACCTGAAAAGCTGGAAACAAAGCGGCTACATGGCGGTGCTTCTTGTGTCGGCGGAGGACGTAAAGTTCGTTTCCGACCGTCTTGCCGGGCAGGGCGTATTTCTGTCCGCCGACCCGACCAAAGACAACGCCGACGGGCTTATACTTCCGTTTGCCTACGAACGCGGCTTTGTTTCGCACAGCAACAAACTGGCGGTAATCGGCGCGCGTGACCTCGGGCGCGGCGTAAAGCAGACCACTTTGCGCAAAAGCAAGCGTCAGGCGTTTCTGTCGGTGGAAAAGGGCGACTACGTGGTGCACGAAATCCACGGTATCGGCTTGTGTGAGGGCATACAGAAAATAAAAGTCGGCGACAGTGAGCGCGACTACATCGTGGTGTTGTACAAAAACGGCGACCGTCTGTATGTGCCGGTGGACGCCAGCGACATGCTCAGTCGCTACTCCGGCGGTGAAAATCCCACTCTGTCGCGTATCGGCGGCGAGGATTTTTCCAAGGTAAAAAGCAAGGTAAAAGCCGGCATCAAGGCAATGAGTATAGACCTGCTCAAACTGTACGCCGAGCGTGAAAAAAAGCGCGGTTTCCGCTACCACATCGACAACTACCTCGAAGAAGAGTTTCAGCAGTACTTCCCCTACAAGGCAACGGACGACCAGATTAAGTGCCAGAAGGAAATCGAAGCCGACCTTATGTCGGACAAAATCATGGACCGTGTGCTTGTTGGCGACGTCGGTTACGGCAAAACGGAAGTCGCAATGCGCGCCGCGTTCGACGTGGTAAGCAACGGTTATCAGGTGGCAATGCTTGCGCCGACTACCATTCTTGCCGAACAGCACTACAACAGTTTTCGCGAGCGTATGTCGCACTTCGACATCAAGGTCGCCTGCGTAAACCGCTTCCGCACGCCCGACGAGCAAAAGAAAATACTCGACGCCGCCGCCCAAGGCAATGTCGACATTCTCATAGGCACGCACAGACTGCTGGGCAAGGACGTAAAATTCAACAAACTGGGGCTGTTGATACTGGACGAGGAACAGCGTTTCGGCGTAGAACACAAAGAGTCCATCAAGGCTGCAAAAACCAACGTGGACGTGCTTACGCTGTCGGCAACTCCCATTCCGCGCACGCTACACATGGCGTTGTCGGGAATAAGGGACATTTCCACGATAACGACGCCGCCCGTCGAGCGTATGGCAGTGGAAACCTACGTGTCGGAAGAAAGCGACGCGTTGCTTGCCGACCTTGTCCGCAGGGAACTGGGGCGCGGCGGTCAGGTGTACGTGGTGTACAACCGCGTGGAAACAATCGACGCCTTTGCGCGCAAATTGTCGGAACTGGTGGACGAAGCGAAAATCGTCGTCGGTCACGGGCAGATGGAGGAGGACGCGCTGGAACAAGCCGTGATGAAATTTGCCGAGGGCGAGTTTAACGTGCTTGTGTGTACGACCATTATCGAAAACGGTATTGACATTCCCAATGCCAACACGATAGTGGTAATGGACGCGGACCGACTGGGTTTGTCGCAACTGTACCAACTTCGGGGTAGAGTCGGACGCAGCAATCGTCTTGCGTATGCGTATTTTCTGTACAAACAGGACAAGGTCCTCAGCGAAACAGCCTACAAGCGGCTGGCTTCGGTTACGGAATACAGCGAACTGGGCAGCGGCTTCAAAATCGCCATGAAAGACCTTGAAATACGCGGCGCGGGCAACATACTGGGGCGCGAACAGCACGGACACATGATGAAAGTGGGTTACGACATGTATGCGCGCATGCTTAAGGAAACCGTTGCTGAACTTCGCGGTACGCCTGTCGAAGAAAAGTTGTACACGGATGTAGAAATAGACATACAGGCTTATGCGCCGGAAAGTTACATTCCTTCGCAGACGGAACGTATGGACTTCTACCAGCAACTTGCCGCCTGCCCGACGGAAGAAGAGATAGACAAACTGCAAAAGCAGATTGCCGACGTGTACGGCGCGTTGCCCGGTGTGGTGGACAATCTGTTTGTCGTGGCAAGGCTCAAACTGCTTGCAAACAGCGCAGGCATAAGCAAAGTAACGGTCAAGTGCGGCAAGGGTGAACTTACCTTTGCCTCGCGTGAAAAAATGATGCGAAAGGAAGTTTTCGATGCCATTTCCGACGACGTTGACCGCATCTCTCCAATGAGCGGCGGCTACGGCGTAAAGTTTGTTTCGGCAGACTTTATGCAAAAAGAGCGTTTACTTGCGGCAATGACGGATTTTTTGCAAAAGATACAAACTAAATAACAAAAAAAACGCCAAACCGCTTGCCAATACGACGGTAAAAATGTATAATAGGTTAGTATAGGTGTATGTGTCCCCTGCGGACAATGCACCCGTCAGAAACGACTGATTCCGTCCGCGGCGCGTTTGTGCGCAGGATAGCGGAACATAAAGAGAGGTTAGTATTCAACATGAAAAAAGCAAGCGGAGTAATTGCAATACTTTTGTTGGCTGTACTTGCGTTCGGCGTGTTTGTCGGATGCGGTATGTTCGGCAAAGATACTGCCAAATATCGCCAATTCAACGCCTTTACCGTTGGCGAACAGGAAGTTTCCGTAGGCAAGGTAATCGATACGTTTAACAGCCTTTATCAATCGTACTACCGGCATGCTTCGGCGGACGACATTTTTAATGCCGCTATGAGCAGCCTGTATACGCAATACATGAAGGTTGACGCTTTTGTTTCAGGCAAGACGCCTGCTACGCACGGCTACGCCGAGCTTGATGGTGTAAAATATGCCAAGTACGTTTCGGCGGATCAGGCGGAGTACGCAATCAAGTACGTCAAGTATCTTATTTACACCAACTTTGACAGCGCAGTGGAAACGGAACTGAAAAAGGACTTCACCCTCAACGACGCGGAAAAGGAAGATACCGGTCGCGACTTCAAAAAGTTTGACGACCTTAAGGGTGCAACCACCTACACCGATTACCTCATCGCTCAGTTGTCCGTAAACGAAGATATGGACAAGTACATCGGCAAGTACTACACCGACGGCGACAAAGTGAACTTCACCGCAGACTCGGACCTGTCTGCCTACACCGACGAACATGCAACTCAGGTAAAACTGGACGAGTACAACAGCCGCGTGAAGCAGGAAAAGGACGTCAAGGACGAAGATAAGGTTGTAATCACCAAGGAACAACTTAAAAAGGCACAAAGCAGCGTTGTCAAGAAGTACACCGACAGCATCGAACGCGCATATGAAATCAAGATGAGCAAGTTCTTTGCGCAACAGGTAAACGACGTAATCGTAAACCTTATCACGCAATTGTACGATGCCGAACAAGGTCGTTCCATTGACGGAAGCAACTTCGAGGAAATCAGCAAGAAACTGACCGCCGCTTACAAGAACGAAGTAGAAGCCAAAAAGACTACCTACAACTACAAGCCCGAAACTTATGTGACGGACATCGAAGGTCTCAGCGACAGCAGCGACATCCTTGCCGTACCCGACGGATACAATTACATCTTTGTAAAGAATATCCTTGTTCCCTTCAGCAGCGCGCAGAAAGCAGTGCTCAGCAACCTGCAAACCAAGCTCGGTACCACCGACAGCGAACAGTACAAGAAGGCCCGCACGGAACTTGCCGCACAAATCGTTGCAGACGACTTTGACAGCGAAAAGGACGCCGACGGCAAATACGCAACGGTTGAAGGACTGTTTGAAGTAAAGAGCGGCAAAATCGCACTGACCGCCAAGGGCGAAGGAATCTTCGGTACAGGCGTAGTGAGCAGCGACAAGTTTGTCGAACTGATGAAGCGTTTCAACACCGACACCGCACAACACAGTACTTACTACGATTACGTGGTGCGCGTAAATGCCCCCGAGAATTACACTGCTAAGTGGGTTAAGGAATTTGTCGCCGCCGCCGACGAAGCATACGCCGCAGGCAAAGGCAACTACGCACTGTGCGTAAGCGAATACGGCGTACACATTGTGTACTACACAGACGAAGTCAAGGCACAAACTCTTGACTTCAGCACGCTTGCAAAATGTCTTGATACCACGAGTCGCGAATACCTGAGATTCAAGACTCAGTACACAACAGACAGCAAGGAACTTGTAAGCAAGGCTCTGAAGGAATTGCAGAAGTCCTACTTCACGGTGAAAGACGATGACGGAAAGGTGACGAACGAAAGCAAAATCAAATTTGCCTCCATGTTTGACACATTCCTCAAGGATCAGGGACTTAACTACGACAAGTCGAAAGCAACGACCTACAGTGAAGACTAATTGAACAACATCAAAGAGTTTCGGTTTTGCCGAAACTCTTTTTTTTTGCGCCAAGGCGGTTTTGCGGTGACTGACGGCCTTGCGCGAATAATAAATTTTGCGTAAAAACATACTATATACGGTATGGAAAAAGTTAACGAAAAAAGGACTTCTACGCAAAACTTTATCGGCGGCGCACTGA
>ULVD01054554.1_pt1 | contig 24569 bp, 19 predicted proteins | sample 1959101 | NCBI WGS metagenome assembly ULVD01 (sample SAMEA4835777, study PRJEB28245) | human gut metagenome | biome: gut microbiome; material: fecal sample | place: Denmark | collected 2008
TCTGAGGGATGTATATTTTATTGTAAATAAATATATTAAATATTGATATTAATAATAATAAATAATAAAGAGTGTTACACAGTAATATTTTCCTTAAATTTAGAGTAAAGTGTTTCACTAATACCTTTTACTTTCATTATATCTTTTATGTCTTTAAAATTACCATTTTGTGTTCTATATTCAATAATTAATTTTGCTTTTGATTCTCCTATTCCAGTTAATGTCATTAATTCTGTTAATGATGCTGTATTTATATTTATTTTACCATTTGTATTTTTATTATCTTCTTTATAACATGCATCATTTTTGACTTCTTCACAAATACATGGTGTCTCTACTACTATTGTTTCTTGTTTTTTAGCTTTTTCAATTTCTTCATTTGAATAGATTACTACTACATCACCATCTTTTAATAATTTAGATAAATTTATAAATCTTGTATTTGCATTTTTAGCAAGTCCACCTGATGCTGCGATAGCGTCTGTTACTCTTGAATTTTCCTTTATTTTGTATACTCCGGGTTTCATAACACTTCCTTTAACATCTACTACTATTTCATTTTCATTATTACTTTCAGATTGTTCTTCTGTTTCTTCTTTTGTGATCATGTTTATTTCATCTTTTGTTTCATTTTCTGTTTTGATAATTTTTGAACTTATATAAATAAATGAGCCTACATATAAAAATAATAATACTGTTATTATTACTACCTTTATCATATTTTCTTTTAAATAGTTTCCTAGTGTTTCCATACTTATTTCCTTTCTTTATCCCTCTATTATTATAATTAGACATAAATATTAAAAACACTTCTTTTTTAGTTTTTTTGCAAAATAAAAGATCTCTTACGAGATCTATATATTATTATAATTCTACTGGTTGATTTTTGCGAGTTAATACGAAGTATCCAACTGCGAATGCAGCGATTGTTACAATAAATAACATACCTACATCTTCTACTCCAGTACTTGGGTTAAATAATAATTCAAAGCTTTGATTAGTTGCTGTTGTTTCGATTTTTCCACCAGTGATAACATTTTGTCCAAGTGCACTATTTGCATAATATACTCTTCCTCTATTTCCATCTGGTACGAATTTTTTTGCTCCTGGAGCAGATGCTTCTATTGTAACATTAGCAATTTTTGATTTTTTGTTTGCTACTACATAGAATTCTTCTCCTGGATTTACTTCTGTAATTTCATCTCCGTTTTTATTTACTAATTTAACTCCGTTTTTATCAGCGTCTTTAACATTTAAATATATTTTTCCTGTTTCGATAAATCCACCTTGTACACTGAAAGGACCATATTTATATATTTCGTTTGTTTGTTCATATATCTCATTTTTAGCTGTTGGTTTTGTTATTGATAGAGTTCCACTAAATGTGTTTTCACCATAACTAGCATAGAATGAGTTACCTTTATCTTCAATTAAATATTTATATAGTTTATTTAATTCTTCAGAACCTGTTAGTTCATTTCCTAAAGTATTTTCAGCCATATCTACGCCATCATTAACTTTCCATATAGCGTATTGGATTGTTGAGTATACATAATTTTCAACTAATTTTTCTAATTCAGCTGTTGTAGCACTTGTTTCTAATGCTTTAATTTCATTTGTAAGTTTGTCATAATCAGCACCTGCGATTGTTAATGAATCTTTTAAGCTTAATGATGGGTAACTATGTTCAATCATCCATAACGCTCTATTATAACTTATAGTTTTATCCATTGCTTTTACTGTATAAATATCAAATAAATAATTATTTTCTTCTACAGAAGCATTAATAACTAATTCAAATACATCTCCAGTTTTACTTATTGCTGCATTTAGTTGTGCTGCTGTTATGATTTTTGTAGCACCTTGTGCATTAGCAAATACTACTCTTGAAATATTTACAGTAAGTGGAGTTGTTGGTTTAATTGCTCTTACTGCTGATTCTGCATCATTATATCCTGGAGTTGTGAACTCTGCTGTAAATGCTGCTTTATAGTTTCTAGCATCTTTAAATAATTGATACATTTCATTTGTAGTATTTGATTGATTTAATAAAGCTTGTTCTACCATTACTTTTAAGAAGTCTTCATATGTAGTTACACCATTTCTTGATGCGAAATAAATACCATTTTCTGGATATTTAAGTCTTCCATCTAAGCAGTATGCTGAGAACCAGTCTGTTCCTACTCCTATATCTCCTCCAGTTTCTGCATATTCGAATTTGTCTGTCATTACTATTTTTCTCATAGTAGTTGAACCGCTTACTTGATTTGAACCATTTACAAATTTGATTTTTGAATAATCAAATGGATCTTGAACAGTTGCATATAATTTTGCTCCAACATCCGGTATTCTACTAGGAACTCTTGCTGCTTCATCAGTTGGTTGAGTAACAGCACTGATATTTAGCGTAAATAATACAAATGCAAATAAAACAGTTAATGTTTTAAAAATATTCTTTTTCATACCTATCTCCTTCTATTTTTATAAAATTATTGTATCATTTTTTATATTAAAGTTCAATATGTTTAAATTAAAAAGAAACACATATTTTTTAGAATTTTCTTTTTAATGTGTTTCCTTTTTCTTTAAATGTTTCTTTATCTTCTTTTTCTTTTTTTAATATTGAATCAAATAATGTTTTTCCATCACTTGGTTTTAATTCACCAACGTCTTCTCCTATTGTTAGAAGTGTATTTAGAATTTCTAATGCAAGATCATCCATTTGAAGAAGATTTGCTCTAATATATGCTGAACTTAATAGAATTTTTCTTGTATTTGAGGGAGACTCTATTGATGACTTATTTAGTCTATACATTTTTTGAGCATAACTAATAATTTCTTTTGAATTAGCTACTGCCATTGCTGTTGAAATTATCATGTCATCACTTGGTTCTTCTGGTTTTCTTTTTTTATTTATAAATGCTATTTTATATTTTGCTTTAATTAACATTTTTTTAAAATTTTTATAAGTATTATCTTTTATCATCGAATCTATTATGTCTATAAAATATGTATCTCTTTGTGATTCATATTCGTTATATACTCTTTTTCCTAATTGGTTTGCTTCTTCAAAGTTTTGAATACTTATCTCGTAAAGTTTTGTTGCCATTCTCATTGGGACAACATCATTTTCTTTAAAATCATGGAATATCATATATGATGGATCACTTAATGATTTTTCCGGTGAAAAATTTGACTCAGTACTTAATAATGTATTTACATACATTCTTTCGACTATATCTTCATCTTTTTTTAATAATTTTTCAACATTTTCATAATATTGATCTTCTAGTGCTGTGTAAAATTCTATTAGTTTTAATGTTTTTTCATATTCTAATGATGTGTCTTTTTCTTGGCTTTCTAAAACTGCTAATCTACAGTATAATCTATATAATATTTGAGTTACACTTTTAATGCTAAAATAAAGATTTTTTTCGCTTAATTCCATTCTAGCACCTCCCCTTAATTAGGCTATATTATACTATAATTAAAAAGTTTGTCAATGCGACAAACTTTATTCTTCAGATACTTCTTCTTTTTTAGTATCTTTTTTATTTTCTTTCTTTTCTATTTTAGGAAGTAATTCTTTTCTAGATAGATTTAGTTTACCTTTTCTATCGTATCCAGTTGCTTTTACTACTATTTCGTCCCCTACTTTTAGAATATCACTTGGATGATTTACTCTCTTATTATCAAGTTGTGAAACGTGTACTAATCCTTCACATCCTGGCCATAGTTCTACGAATGCCCCAAAGTCTTCGATTTTAACTACTTTTGCTGTATAAACTGCTCCGATTTCTACTTCTTTTACTATGTCTTCAATCATCTTGATTGCTTTATCTAGTACTTCCTTTTTCATATGATAACAAATTACATTTCCTTCATCATCTATGTCGATCTTAACAGCATCTTTGTGATTTACTGAAGTTACATTACTTGATTCTAAGATAATCTTAGTGATCATGTCTCCACCTTTTCCGATTACATCTTTAATCTTATCTGGTGAAATCTTCATTGTTCTAATCTTAGGAGCATATTCTGATAATTCATGTCTTGGTTCTTTAATAGTTGCTTCCATTACATCTAAGATTTGCATTCTTGCTTTATGAGCTTTATCTAATGCTTCTTTTAATACTTCTCTTGTTACTCCTTTGATTTTAATATCCATTTGTAGTGCTGTTATACCTTTTCTAGTACCTGCTACTTTGAAGTCCATATCTCCCATATGATCTTCTAAACCTTGGATATCTGTTAAAATTGTATATTTAGAATCACATGTTCCGTCTTCTGTAATAAGTCCCATTGCGATACCAGCTACTGGTGCTTTGATTGGTACACCTGCTGACATTAGTGACATACATCCAGCACAAATACTTGCTTGACTTGATGAACCATTACTTTCTAATACTTCTGATACTACACGTACTGTATATGGGAATTCTTCTTGACTAGGCATTACTTGTAATAATGCTCTTTCTGCTAAAGCTCCGTGTCCTATTTCTCTTCTACCAGGGCTTCCATATCTTCCAGTTTCACCTACGCTAAATGCAGGGAAATTATAATGGAAGATAAACTTTTTAGAGTCTTCTAGACTTAAGCCGTCTAAGATTTGTTCTTCATTTTGAGCACCTAAAGTAGTGATAGCTAATGCTTGAGTTTGACCTCTTGTAAATAATGCACTACCATGTGTTCTTGGAAGTAAATCTACGTCTGCTGATAATTCACGAATTTCATCCATTCCACGTCCATCTGGTCTAATATGTTCATTAGTGATTAAACGTCTTACTTCAGCTCCTTCAATTTCGTCTGCTACCTTTTTAACTAGTTTTAGATTAGCTTCTAAATCTTCTTCACCTTCATGTCTTTCTGTGTATTTAGTTATTGCTTCTTCTTTTACTTCGTCTATTCTTGCATATTTTTCTAGTTTATCTTTGATTTGAATAGCTTCAATCATATCTTGTTTAATATCATTATTTACTTCTTCTCTTAACTCATCTGGGATATTAGCAAGTACTACCTCTATCTTTTCTTCTCCGATTTCACTAATGATATCATTTTGAATAGCACATAATTCTTTTACTGCTTCGTGTCCAAACATAAGTGCTTCTAGCATTTCTTCTTCACTTACTTGTTTTGAACCACTTTCTACCATATTTATGGCGTCTATTGTACCAGCAACTGTTAAGTTAATAGTACTTCTTTCCATTTCTTCACAAGTTGGATTTATCTTTAGTTCTCCATCTATTTTACCAACTATTACTCCAGCTACTGGACCTTCGAATGGAATTGATGAAATACCTAAGCAAAGTGATGTACCAAATAATGCTGTCATTTCTGGTGTTCTATCAGGGTCTACACTTAAAACAGTATTTACTACTTGTACCTCATTTCTAAAGTTTTCATCGAACATAGGTCTAATTGGTCTATCAATAACTCTTGCAGTTAAAGTAGCCGCATCTGTTGGACGACCTTCTCTTTTAATAAATCCACCTGGGATTTTACCAACAGAATAAAGTTTTTCTTGATATAAAATTGTTAAAGGGAAAAAATCTGCTGTTGAAACGTTATTACTCATAACGCATGTTGATAATATTACAGTGTCATCGTATCTTACAAGTACTGCTCCACCTGCTTGTTTAGCAAGTTCACCATGTTCTACAACTATCTTTCTACCTTGAAAATCATATTCAAAAACTCTTTTCATTTTTTCCTCCTTCTCTAAAATAAAAGACACTTAAAATAAGTGCCTACTTTCTTAAATTTAATTTTTTGATTAACTCACGATATCTTTGAACGTCTTCACGTTTTAGATATTCAAGTAAGTTCTTTCTTTTACCAACCATTTGAAGCAATCCACGATTAGTATGATAATCATGTTTATGTTCTTTCATATGTTCAGTAAGATTATTGATTCTTTCTGTTAAAAGCGCTACTTGAACTTCAACGCTTCCAGTGTCACCTTTAGTTCTAGCAAAAGATTCAACAATGCTTGTCTTTTTGTCTTTACTTAAAGCCATTTTAAAAATCCTCCTTATCTAATATAATCCGTTAATTCTGAGTAAAGAAGTAAGAGGTACATCTAAACTAAGAATAAACTTCTAGTTAATAATACTATATATTTTAGAAAAATGCAACTATTTTTCATTATTTATCAGTTATTTTATCAAGATTTATAAACATTATTATTTGAAGTATAGTGAATACTGCGGCTCCTAGAAATAAAGATCTAAATGATATTTCTAACATAAAGCCTGCTAAATATGTACCTATACCCTCGCCTAAACTAAGTATAAAGTATCTGATGTTGCCAAATAAGAACTGACTATTAGTGTCTATTCTTGTTATATAAGTTCCATTTATTTTGTCATCAAGTATTCTAGCTGATACGTGTGCTATAATCATAGCAACTACAAAAGATAATGCATTTGGCATTAAGAATGCTATTAAGTATGCTAATGCTCTTGAACCATATTTAATTAATGTGCTTGCCTTAAATGAAAGATTATCCCCATACCTATTAAATAATGAACAAGTATAACTTCCTATTAAGTTACAAACAATTATAAAAATAGATGCGATACTTACACTAAAACCTATATAATTAGTAAGTATAATCATGACAAGACCAAACACCATGCCATAAGAGATATTCATAATAAATTGAGAAAATAAGAAATAATTGTTTACTCTAGATTTTATTAAATTCTTTAATGCTTTCTTTAAAGGTAGAACATTTCTTTTATTATATGTTTTGTTTCCATTAAATAGCATTAAGAATAAAATTGATAGTATAGTTGAAATCATTGCTAAAAATAAACAACTATTGTAATCGAATATTATGTTACCTACTGTTACGCCTATTAAAAGACCACATACTATAACTCCTGCATCTTTAGCTATATAATTTATTAAAGCTTGTTTAGCAAATGCTTTCTTCTCTTTATTAACTGTTGTTAGAAGTGGATAAAAAGCTATTGAAAATGTTGTTTCACACATGATACAGACAAGCATACATACTTTAATTATATAAGTATTACTATTTAGAAGAAGTACTAACATAGCTAGAGCTCTAAGTGTACCTGTTAAGACTATTACATTTTTTACTTTAACTCTTGTTGAATAAATGCTTATTACAAATGATATAATCGCACTACATGTTAACGCAATTGATAAAACTCTACTTATACTTTGAACATCAAATCCAACATTTTCAAGCCATAACTGTCTATAGTTTCTCCATATTCCAATTGAAAATGACATAAAAGCAAGTACTATCATCAATAAATCTTCTTCACTAAGTTTTAAAAATCCTTTTACTTTTTTTATCATAAGATAATTATAGTTTATATTTCTATGATTTTCAACACTAATTTTGTCTATTTTTTTAGATTTTAATTGACAAAGTAAGGTTACTTTGCTATCATTTTATTTATGCTGTTAATTTTCAAATGATGTGACACTTGAACTCTAGGGAGGTTATAATGAATTTAAGTGAAGAAGAACTAAAAAAAGAACAAAAGCATCTAGAATTAACTACCGAACTTTTACGTGAGAATATTGCAAATCTTGCTCAAGACTTATATGATAATGAGGAGAAACAACAAGAATTTAAAAGATATGTATGGGATACTAAAGCTGAATTAGACCCTACTGAAATGAAGACAATCTTATCAAGTAATGACAAAGAGATTGATGACTTAGAGATGAAAGCTAAGTATTATAAGAAACTTTATAAGATTCAAAATAGTCCATACTTTGGTAAGATAACTTATGAAGATGATGAAGGGAAAAATGATATTTATATTGGACTTACCTATCTTACTAAGGGAGATAATAATATTATTTATGACTGGAGAAGTCCAATATCAAGTATATTCTATGATTATGAACAAGGTGAATGTCAGTATGAAGCACCTGGTGGAATAATGAAAGGTTACCTTCATAATAAGAGACAGTTTACTATAGAAAACTCTAAGATTAAACATGTATTTGATAGTAAACTTACTATACAAGATGAGATGCTTCAAGAAGTACTTTCAAGAAAGAATAATGACTATATGAAAAATATAGTAAATACTATTCAAAGTGAACAAAATGCAATTATAAGAAATACTAAAGATAAGAATTTAATTGTTCAAGGTATAGCTGGTTCTGGTAAAACTAGTGTAGCACTACATAGAATAGCATTCTTACTTTATAAGATTAAGAATTTAACTAGTGATAAAGTACTTATATTTGCGCCTAACCATATATTTAGTGAATATATATCTAATGTACTTCCTGAACTTGGTGAAGATAATACTAAAGAAACAACATTTAGTGATTTCTTGGAAACATATATTACAGAATATAAACATATTGAATCATTCACTTCTTTTATAGAAAGATATTATAAATATGAAGAAGCATATATAGATTTAATAAAACTTAAACAATCTAATGAGATAATTCCTGTTATGGAAGAATATATAAAGAATTATACAAGTAAAGCTAGATTTACAAGTGAAATATTTAATAGAGATTTATATGTACCACTTGAAAAGTTAAATTATTATTTACATGAAAGATATTCAAGTATACCACTACTTGAGAGAATTGATGAAATATCATTAAAGATTGCTGAAATAGAATTTAGAGGTAATAAATCTAGAGCTAAGCAAATAAGAAAATGGCTAAGAGAAAGATTAAATATTTCTATAGATATGAAGGAAATATACAAAGGATTCTTTAGAAGTAATGAATTTAAAAAAGTTTATGATAAAGAATTACCTGACTCTTACATTAATAAACTAGATTCAAAAGATATTTCTTATGAAGACGCGTGTCTATTTGTATATATGAAGAGTTTACTTACATTCCTTGGATATGACTATATAATTGAACAAACTATAGTTGATGAAGCACAAGATTATAATGTACTTCAATATATATTACTTAAGAAGATACTTAGAAAAAGTAAATTTACTATTCTAGGAGACATTAACCAAACAATAAATCCATATTATGAATATAAGAGTCTTGAAGATTTAAAACAAGTATTCCCTGACTCAGTTAATTATATAGAACTTAATAAAACTTATAGATCAAGTCCTGAAATTATAGAGCATGCAAATAAGATACTAGGACTTAACTTAGTATCAGCTATTAGAAGAGATACACATATACCAGTTGAATTTAGACAAGAAGACAATTTAAAAGAACAGTTAAGTAATGACATAAATAATCTTAAAAAGAATAATAGAAGTATTGCAATTATTACTAAAACTGATACAGAAGCAGCTGATATTTATAAGTTACTTAAACGTAATTTTGAAGAGTTAACGCTTATAGCTAATAACTCAAAAGCATTTAGTCGTGAACTAGTTGTAATACCTTCTTATATGGCTAAAGGTTTAGAATATGATGCGACAATAGTATACACACATAAAGATAATCAATTTAGTTATAAAGAAAGATATTTATATTATGTTGCTTGTACTAGAAGTCAACATCATCTAATAATATATAATCAAAAAGAAGCTTAAGAATTTTTAAGCTTCTTTTATTCTAGTGTTTTCTTAATAATATTTTCTTTATGTTTTTGTTTTAACTTTTTAGCTAAAGTTTTAAGTCCTAGTGCTGCGTATCCTAAAGCAGTTAGGGCTGACACTGTATTTAATGCACTTGAAGTTATAGTATGTACCGGAATATTTCTATAATTATTTAAATCTACTTCCATTACTTCAGTAGTTTCTTCTTTAGAATATTTGTGTCCAAACATTTCTTCATCATATAAATAACTTACATCACAGTGACCTGAAGAGTTAGATGCACCTACATCATTACATACATTAGTTACTTGTTGCATATCTACAGTAAAGTTAGAAGTTGACTCTCCCCTATACTCTTTTAAGTTATCTAAACTTATTCCTTCATCATTGTGTTCATTAGATGAGTATTGAGGTCCTCCTGCTTTCCATACATAAAAATCAGTATTTTTTAATGTTGTATTGTGTTTTGCTATCATATTAGTACATATAGAATTTAGCGTTGAACCATTACCATATATTCCAACTTTAGTATATCCGTGTCTATTACAAACTTCTTTAAATGTTTGTAATAATTCGTAATAGTCATTTTTATTTGTATATATTTCAAAGTCTACAAATACTGGTACATTTTCTTTATTAATAGTTACTTCTTGTTCTTCCATTTCTTTATCTAAATTAGTTAAATATTTATCTAATCTTTGTTCATATGTTTTAACGTCCATACCTTTTAATACACAAAAGTATAATCCTAAATCTATATTTTTACTAGTTGTTCCTTTCACTTGTTCAATTGCTGAAGATAAATAGTATCCTTCATTTTCTAAGTAATTAGAGTCATCTCTAGCTACTTCAACTATTACATAATCTGATGTTTCAGCTACTTTATCCCAATCTATATTAGTTTGATAATCTGAAATATCTATTCCTCTTGCAATAGCATAATTATATGTCGAAGAGTTTGTTTCTTTATTATATGTCATATAAAGATTAGGTATATATATTACATCTCCTGGATTTACACTTTTAATATTATGATTGTATTCTTTTAAGTCATTTTCACTTAATCCACAAGTTAAAGCTATACTATGAAGAGTCTCTCCTTCCTTAACTACATATCCTTGTGAATATACTAGAGATGTACTATTATTTAAGTTTCTTTCTTTTACTATTTCAGATAAATCTATAGTAGCACCTATTACTCCATTTAAGTCTTTAGTTATATTATGACTTCCTGGGTATCTAATACTTTCATTATCTTCTACTAAGAATGTATCATAATCAGTAATTTTAGTTATATATAGATTACATTCAGTAAGACTAGTATCACTTCCATATAAACCAACATACATATTACTTCTTGTTGCTTTATCTAAGAATGCTTCTATTAAAGTTGTTTTTTCAGCATTATTTAGATTCTTATTATTCATAATGTTATCTATATTACAATATATAGGCATATCTATATTATATTGCTTTACTACTGCTTGTAAGAAATCTATATCTTTATGCATTTTAGCTAAGTCTTCTGCTTTGGTATCAAGTACTATACATACTGAGATATTTCTATCTTTACATTCATTTAGTGTATTTCTTAAATTTGTTATATCATTAAATGATTTTTCACTTATTCGAAGTACTACAAAATTATTAGAATGAACTGTTGTATTAAATCTAGTATTATATCCTTCTTTACCAATTATATTTTCTTCAGTTCCATCGTTAGTTCTTGCTACTACGCTTGATGTTATTAATTGTCTTGCATCATTTATAGTATTTATTGTAGCGGTGGCACCTAGTACTAAACCTATCATTTTAGTTTTGTTGCTAATTTTTCTTTTAGATTCATTATCATTATTTTCCATAACTATCCCCTTTAAACGTGCTTTATTATATCAAAATTAGTCATTCAAGTCAATTTTAGGTGTCAAATGTGTTACATTATATATTTTATAACATAAGAAAACCAGCTATATCATAAGACATAACTGGAATATTTGAATTATCCAATTCGGAAAGCTGGTGAAACGCCGTGGGTATTATCAGAAAAGTAGCTGTTATACCAGTTACCATTAGAATTAGCTCCGAAAAAATTGTAGTTATGACTAGAATAAGCTGAGCGAAGCCACCATGCGTTTGCGGTAGTACCGAACTTCTTAATAGCACCTGAAAAGCTAGTTGTAGTAACACCAATACTATTATAATAATCTAGTTGTCTAGTTAAATCCTTTGCTGAATCATATGGATAAGAAAAAATACCATATATTTCTTTTGGAGCTAATAAATATAATTTATCAGTTGATGTAAAATTAGCTGAATCATTACTACCATGACTACTAACTACGGTTGTGTCTATAATAGCATTTTTTAAATTAGTTGGAAGCATATTATATAAATCCGTATTTACATAAGTGTACATTGCTGATGCAGGCCATCCACCAACATTAGTAGTGGTGGTACTATTCATTGCATGTGTTGTAATTACATCCTCAAATTCAAGTACAAATCCACACGCTGTTTGTGAGAATCCTTTAGTAGAACATTCATCAGGTGTTGATGTGTTTGCTATTCTTACGCTATGTATTCCCAAATCTCCTAGGTCTACTTCTTTAGTATCTCCTAAATTGTAATCTGAAATATTACTATTTTTTACATTAGTAGCTATTGTTTCCCAACTATCTTTTTCAAATTGAGTTGGCTTGTATTCTTCTACTCCTAATACTCCACTAAACTTTTTACCTTGGTTATAGTTTTGGTCATCACTAGTATCTATAAACGTAATAGTTAAATTATATTTATGAACTATGCTTGGTTCAATTGTTATTTTCTTTTTAATGATATTTTTAGCTATTGCAGTACTGTCTACTCCTTCACATGTTCCATCTTCTGCTTCTGTTGTAGCATTCATTCTAGTACAAGTTCCTTCGATTAACATTTCATCATTTGTTATTTCATTTGTTAATTCTTGCCATACAAGGTTGTATACTGCGTCAAGTGTTCCAGTATTAGCAACATAAACTGTCTTTGTAATAGTATCTCCTGGTTTTATATTTTGCATTACTACTTCTGCTCCATCTACATAACGAAGACTTAAAGTACCAGTTGTTACTACTTGGTCCTTTACTTCATTATTTACTATTGCAGCTGTGAAGTATGCATAAGATACACTAATAATAGCAATAAGTGCAAAAGACATAATAAATAATAAAGTTGTTTTTGTATTTGTTTTCATTTTTCTATTCTCCTTACATTAAAGAGTATAGCATTTTTTGAAATAGATTTAAATATTTATGCATAAAAAAACTCTAGATTTCTCTAGAGTTTGATGTTTCTAAAACTATTCGATAACTTCAGAAACTACACCAGCACCAACTGTTCTACCACCTTCACGAATTGAGAAGTTAGTTCCGTTTTCAATAGCAATTGGAGCAATTAACTCAACTGTCATATCAACGTTATCACCTGGCATAACCATTTCAGTACCTTCTGGTAATGTAATTACACCTGTAACATCAGTTGTTCTGAAGTAGAATTGAGGTCTATAGTTACTAAAGAATGGAGTATGACGTCCACCTTCTTCTTTAGATAGAACGTATACGCTAGCTTTGAATTTCTTATGTGGTGTAATGCTTCCTGGTTTACATAAGATTTGTCCTCTTTCAACATCTTCTCTGTTGATACCACGAAGTAGAACTCCAGCATTATCTCCAGCTTCAGCATAATCTAATGATTTTCTGAACATTTCGATTCCTGTAACTACTGTTTTTCTAGTTGGTTTTAAACCTACGATTTCAACTTCATCGTTAAGATTTAATTTACCTCTTTCAACACGACCTGTAACAACAGTTCCACGTCCTGTGATAGTAAATACATCTTCAATGCTCATTAAGAATGGTTTATCAGTATCTCTTGCTGGAGTATCGATCCATGTATCAACTGCAGCCATAAGATCTTTAATAGGTTGTACCCATTTTTCATCACCCTCAAGAGCCTTAAGAGCAGATCCACGAATAACTGGAGTATTGTCTCCATCATATCCATATTCAGTAAGTAATTCTCTTACTTCCATTTCTACTAAGTCTAATAACTCAGGATCATCAACCATATCACATTTATTGATGAATACTACCATTTTTGGTACACCAACTTGACGTGATAATAAGATGTGTTCACGAGTTTGAGGCATTGGTCCATCTGTTGCACTAACAACTAGGATAGCACCATCCATTTGAGCAGCACCTGTGATCATGTTTTTAACGTAATCAGCATGTCCTGGACAGTCAACGTGAGCATAGTGACGTTTGTCAGTACTATATTCAACGTGAGCAGTATTAATAGTAATACCTCTTGCTTTTTCTTCTGGAGCTTTATCGATTTGGTCATAAGCCATAAATTCTCCGAAGTATTTAGTAATTGCAGCTGTTAATGTTGTTTTACCATGGTCAACGTGTCCAATAGTACCAATATTAACATGTTCTTTTGAACGATCAAATTTTTGTTTTGCCATTTTATTTTCCTCCTTTTTTTACATCATAAATATATTTTATCTAATACTTGAAAATATTTCAAGTATAAATAAGCAAAACTTTTGAAAGTGTACTTAATTATTGTACACCATTTTTCTTAATAATGTCATCAGCTATACTTCTAGGTACTTCTTCATAGTGATCGAAGATCATTGTATAAGTACCACGTCCTTGAGTATTACTTCTAAGAACTGTCATGTAACCGAACATTTCTGATAGTGGAACCATAGCTTTAATGCTTATGTCTCTACCACGAGATTCATTTCCAAGAGGTTTTCCTCTTCTAGAAGTTAAATCTCCCATTACTGTACCCATGAATTCTTCTGGAACAACTACTTCTACTTCCATAATTGGTTCTAGAATACATGGATTACATTTATTTTTAGCTTCTTTTAAAGCCATTGAAGCTGCGATTTTGAATGCCATTTCATTTGAGTCTACATCATGGTATGATCCATCAAATAATGTACATTTTACATCGATCATTGGGAATCCAGCAAGTATACCACCAGCTAGTGCTTCTTGTAATCCTTTGTCAACTACAGGAATGTATTCACGAGGAACAACTCCACCTACTACTTCATCAACAAATTCATATCCCTTATCAGGATTTGGTTCAAATTTAACCCATACATGTCCGTATTGTCCACGTCCACCTGATTGTTTAATATATTTACCTTCGCATTCAGCAGTACCTTTAAGAGTTTCTCTATAAGCAACTTGTGGTTTACCAACGTTTGCTTCTACACCGAATTCTCTTTTCATTCTATCTACTAATACGTCTAAGTGTAACTCACCCATACCAGCGATAATAGTTTGACCAGTTTCATGATCAGTTTTTGCTCTGAATGAAGGGTCTTCTTTAGCTAATTTTTGAAGGGCTATACCCATCTTTTCTTGATCAGCTTTTGATTTTGGTTCAATTGCAAGTTCAATAACTGGTTCTGGGAATACCATCTTTTCAAGAATAACTTGATTCTTTTCATCGCAAAGTGTATCTCCAGTAGTAGTATCTTTAAGACCTACAGCTGCAGCAATTTCTCCTGCATATACTTCTGCTATTTCTTTTCTTTGATTAGCATGCATTTGAAGAATACGTCCGATTCTTTCTTTTTCTCCCTTAGTTGAGTTCATAACATAACTTCCTGATTTAAGTACACCAGAGTATACACGGAAGAATGTTAAGTTTCCAACGAATGGGTCATTCATAACTTTGAATGCAAGTGCACTAAATGGTTCACTATCACTAGCTTTTCTTTCGATTGGGTTACCATTTAAGTCTTCACCTTTAACAGCTGCAATATCAGTTGGAGCTGGTAAATAGTCAATAACTGCATCCATTAATGTACGAGTACCTTTATCTCCTAGGGCATCTGCACATAATACTGGGAAGAATTTAACTGCTAATGTAGCTTTTCTTATAGCTGATTTTAATAAATCAACACTAATTTCGTTTCCTTCTAAGTATTGTTCCATTAATTCATCAGAGAAGTCAGCTACTGCTTCAATTAATTTTCCTCTTGCTTCTTCTGCTTTATCTACCATGTCAGCTGGAATTTCAATTTCTTCTAGATTTTGAGCAGCTGTACCATCGTATTTATAAGCTTTCATTGTAACTAAATCTACATATCCTGTGAAATGATCTTCAGCTCCGATTGGTAAAATGATTGCTTCTGCTTTTTCAGATAGTCTGTGATGAATTGATTCCATTGAGTAATCAAAATCAGCACCCATTTTTTCCATCTTATTTGCACAAATCATTCTTGGAACCATATAATCATTTGCTTGTCTCCAAACTTGTTCAGTTTGAGTTTCTACTCCTGCTTGAGCATCGATTAGTGCAACAGCACCATCAAGCACTCTTAAACTACGAGCAACTTCAATAGTGAAGTCTACGTGTCCCGGAGTATCTATTATATTGAATCTATAACCATTCCAGTGTACAGTTGTTGCAGCACTAGTAATTGTTATACCTCTTTCTTTTTCTTGATCCATCCAGTCCATTTGAGAAGCTCCATCGTGAGTTTCACCAATTTTATGGATGTTACCACCTAAATATAGGATTCTCTCAGTAGTTGTTGTTTTACCAGCATCTATATGAGCCATGATTCCTAAATTACGTGTTTTTTCTAACGATACATCACGTGCCATAAGTGTTCTCCCTTCTTACCATCTATAATGAGCATATGCTTTATTAGCTTCTGCCATTTTATGAGTATCTTCACGTTTCTTAACTGCTCCACCTATTCCGTTTGAAGCATCGATTATTTCAGCAGCTAAATTTTCTGCCATACCTTTTCCATTTCTACCTTTAGCATATTGGATTAACCAACGAAGCATTAAAGCGTTAGCTCTATCTTCACGAACTTCCATAGGTACAGAATAGTTACTTCCACCTACACGTCTACTCTTTATTTCTAAAGATGGTCTGATGTTTTCAAATGCTTGATTTAAAACTTCTAAAGGATCTTTATTTGTTTTTTCTTTAACTATTTCAAGTGCTTTATAAAGTATCTTTTGAGCAGTTCCTTTTTTTCCATCTTGCATGATACCATTGATTAGTTTAGTAACCATTTTAGAATTGTATATTGGATCTGCTAAAACATCTCTCTTTATTGCTTGTTTCTTACGCATGTCATTATCTCCTTTCTTATTAGTAATTTATTTATTATTAATTTTTCTTAGGTTTCTTAGTTCCGTATTTACTTCTTCCTTGACGTCTCTTATCAATACCAGCAGTATCTAAAGTACCACGAACAATATGATAACGAACACCGATAAGGTCTTTAACACGTCCACCTCTAATTAGAACAACGCTGTGTTCTTGTAAGTTATGTCCTTCTCCACCAATGTAGCAAGTAACTTCATATCCGTTACTTAGTCTAACTCTTGCGATTTTTCTTAAAGCTGAGTTTGGTTTTTTAGGAGTCTTAGTAGATACACGAGTACAAACTCCACGTTTTTGTGGTGAAGTATTATTTGTTCTCTTCTTATCTTTTGAGTTATATCCAACGTTTAGTACTGGACTTTTACTCTTTTTAGTTTTGTCTGTTCTACTCTTTCTTACTAATTGATTAATTGTAGGCATTATTTGTCTCCTTTCTTAATACACATTTCCAGGTGTATCAAAATCACTATTTTTTTAAGTTTTCTGCACGAGAAAACCTGAAATCTAGTTAATGATATCATTAAAAAAGCTTAATGTCAACGATATTTGTTAAGTTTTTATCGTTTTCATTAAGTTTTATTGATTTTATTATTAAAATTCTAAATCTATACTCTTTTTAGAAGTTATTTCTATTAGTATTTTTGATATTATGATTAGTAATATTATGAATAGTAAGGATGCAAATATTTCAAAAGTGAAACTACCATAGTTATTCTTTATAAAGTATTCCCCATAGTATAAAGGAATATTATATATTTTAGTTATTACTCTTTCTTTCATTATTGGAGACAGTGCTACTATACTAAGAGGTATAAGTCCTGCAATAATTACTACTATTTCTTCTTTTGTTAGTTTATATAGACTCATAAGTACTACTACTATCATATTTAATATAAAGAAACTTCTAATTAGATGAAATATTAAATATACCAGGTTACTAATATTATAATATTCTATTAAGTCTATTCTAGTATTCATTCCAGTTCTTAATATAGAAATGATTACTATCAAGAATATTACTATTAGGTAGATTATTAAGTTTGATACAAATATGAATTTAATTATTTTAGAAAAGAATTCTTTGTAGTTTTTTATTCTAATCAAAAATTCATAATTACGAGTTAGTTCTGTTAAAATATTATAGGAATTAAATAGAAATAGAAATAGTAAAACCATTATAAAGAAGTTCCAAGTAAATGTGTCATATATTCCATTAATTAGTGTTACTTCTTTAGTTATGTAGCCAAATGCCATAAATGAAAGAAGAGCCATTATAATAATAGTTACTTTGAATCTAGTATTTTGAAGTAATGAAATTATTAATTTAAAATCGTTTTTCATTTTATACGTTCCACATGACCATTATCAAACTTATATACTTCATCTGATAAAACATCTATATCTTCTTTTATATGGCTTGTAACTATTATTAGTTTGTTTTGACTTTTTAGTTCTAATAAAATATTTCTTATCTTTTCTACTGTTGACTCTTCTATTCCATTAAATAATTCATCAAATATCATCACATCAGGATTTTCCATTAATACTTGTGCGATAGCTAGTTTTTGTTTGGTACCTAGTGAGTATTCACTATATTTTTTATCTTTCTCAGTAGTCAGATTTACTAATTCAAGTGTTTTATTTATTTCTTCTTCCCCTATTTTATTTTGTATGCTTGCGAGTAACTTTAAGTTTTCATAACCAGTTAAATCTGGAAAGAAAGTTGGTTTTTCTATTAGAGCTCTTACACTTGGAGGAAAACTATTATTGCTATTGTAATTCACATTATTATAAAGTACTTCTCCAGTAGTTGGTTTATAAAATGAACAAAGTATTTTTAAGAATACACTTTTACCACTACCATTTCTTCCAACTATACCATATATTTTACCACTTTCAAATTTCATATTTATGTTTTCTAGTACAGTTACTTTTTTAAATTTCTTTGATAAATCTTTTACTATTATTTCCATATTTACCTCTAATTCTTTTCTAATTTTATTATTATTTTTTCTTTATTTTTATATTTTAAATATACTAGTAGTGAACTTATAAGTGATACTCCTAGACATAACAAATTAAATGGTATGAGTTCTCTCTCTTTGTAGTTATACATATCAAAGAAGTCAAAGTAATTTTCCGCATCTTTAATGTTTTTTAAGACAAAACTTATTATAAAGAATGTGTTTGTTAATGTTATACCATAATATACCATTGAAGTTTCTATTACTGTTACTAAGTAGTTTCTATTTTCTGGTACTAGTAAAAGTCCTATATTTATATAGAAGATACTCATTAATATTGTATTTAAAAGATACGAAAATATAAATAGTGCTGGATGACTTAGTATTTCTTTAGTAAATGCTATAGATTCAGTTGATACTTCGAATGTACCACTTATCATGTACGAAAATATTAATACATAAATAGTTATTAGGGGCCACAAAAGTACACTTTTATATGAACTTTTAAATACATCTTTTATATAACTATTATAGCTTTCTCTAGTTAACCTATTCTTTATTTCACCTGATTTAAATCTTTTACTTATTTCATACATAGAAGACATTATTATTAAGAATGGTACTGCTAGAAAATATATGAAACTATATTCTGAATCATTAAGTATTTTATCAAATGTAGTTAGTGTATCTCTTTTAGGTTTTTCTTCGTTTCCATTTATTTTTGCTAAACATATTTCATTAGTAGGATCAGTCTTTAAAACTTTTTTACACATTTCTCTTGCTTTTATACTAAAGTCTTCTGATTCTTTGTCATTAATAATTACTTTAATACCTAAAAATGTTGTGAATATAAATAATATTATGAATGATATAAGTAATACTTTGTTATTTTGTATAAACTTTTTCATAAAAATCTCCTACTTAAATGCTTCGTTTATTATTTTTTGTATGTCTATTTTAGATTCATTGTTTTTTGTGAAGTATGCTAGATACTCAATATTACCATTACCACCTTTTATTGGAGAAGATGTAATGTTATTTATATAGTAATTATTTTCTTTGAATGATTTTATAACATTTTTTATAACACTCTCATGTACTTCTTTATTGAGTGGTACTCCTTTGTATTTATCAGAAGTTTCTTTTCCACACTCAAATTGTGGTTTTATAAGACATATTATTTCTTTTAAGTTAGTTAGTTCTTTTAATTTATTAGTTAGTTTTGTTACTGAAATAAAGGATACATCAATAGATGCAATATTAGCATCATTAATAATACTATTATCTACACTCCTAAAGTCAGTATTTTCATATAGATTAATTTTATTATTAAGTCTTAAATTCTTATCAAATTGGTTAGTTCCTACATCTATAGCATAAACTTTTTTAATACCATTTTGTATAGCACAATCACTAAATCCTCCAGTAGATGAACCTATATCAATAAGTATTTTATCATTTAAATCAATATTAAATTCTTTAATAGCTTTTTCTAGTTTTAAACCACCACGTGATACATATTTTAACTTTTCACCTTTTATTTCGATTATATCATTCTCTGTTACATCAAATGCTGGTTTAGTTATACATATATTATTACAATAAACAATTTTATTTTTTATTTCATTTTGAGCTTTATTTCTTGTCTCAAAGATTCCTCTTTTTACTAATTCTATATCAATTCTTGTCATTTTCTTCCTTTTGTAGTTCATTTTCATATAGAGTTCTATATATTTCATTATTCTTATATAGTTCTTTATGACTACCTACTCCACATATCTTGCCATCGTTTACTACTATTATCTTATTACAATCTTTTATAGTTGAAAGTCTATGAGCTACGATTAACATTGTATATTCACTACTTATATTGTTTATTGCTTTTTGAATATTTGCTTGTGTTTCATTATCTAAAGCACTTGTTGCTTCATCAAATAAAATGATATTAGTTTTTCTAAGAAGTGCTCTTGCGATAGCTACTCTTTGACATTCACCACCACTTAGTGTTACTCCTCCTTCACCTACTATAGTGTTATATTTTTTAGGAAGAGTCATTATATAATCATGAAGTTCACATATCTTACATACGTTTTCTATTTGTTTTTGTGATGCGTCTGGGTTTACTAAAAGTAGATTTTCTTTAATAGTCATATTAAATAGATATGGTTTTTGACTTATAACTGCGATATTATTTCTAAGACTAAATTTATCTAAATCATTTACATTATATCCATCTATTAATATTTCACCTTTAGTTACTTCATAAATCTTACTTAATAAGTTAATAATAGTACTTTTACCACTACCGCTTTTGCCTACGACTGCAACTGTATCTTTTGGTTCTATAGAGAAGTCTACTCCTTTTAATACTTCATCTTTATCATATTTAAAGTGTACATCTTTAAATTCAATTTTTCCATATAATTCATTAACTCTTTTATTACCATAGTGTTCTTTTTCATATGTTGTATGGTCTATTACTTCAAAGATACGTTCTGCTGATAAAGCAAATTCTTTTAGATGTCTTTCTGACCAAGCTAAGTATAATACTGAACTAAATAATCTATCTTTATATAAGAATACTGTTAGTAGTGATGAAATTGATATAACATTGAATTTAACAAAATAAATAGATAAAACTATTATTGTCATAGTGAATACATATACAGCTAACATTCTTCCGAAAGTGTATCTTCTATCTACTTCTGTACTTCTCATAGTGTCATTATAAAGTTCATCTAAGTTACTACTTATTCTACTTTTGAAATGTTCAACTATATTTAGAAGTTTTATATCATGAGAACCTCTTATTCCTTCGTTTATAATAGTTGTGTTTCTATCTCTTAGTTTGTTTCTTCTTTTCTTGTATGCATTCCATTTATCCATAGCTCTTTTTTCTATAATATAAATTGTTATAGTTCCAAGTACTGTTATAACTCCAAGTACAAAATTAATATAAAAGATATAAGCAAATACAAATAAATTAGATAGTATTCTAGATAGGTTTGATCTTAATGCGTCGAATGCTGTTACGATGTTTTGTGGATCGCTTGTTATTCTAGTTAGAAAGATACCACTTGATGTCTTTAATAATTCTTTATTGTCTATATCAAAGTATGCAGAAATTACTTCTTTTTTAATGTTGTTTGTTATTGTTTCTTGTACTTTTGTGTATGCTTTATTGAATATCATTATTTCTACATATACTGCGAATAAGCTTAAACATAATATAAAAACAGTATAACTAATAGCTTGTTCTAATCTACCAGAGGTAGCATAATCTAATATTTTAGACATTAATGCTGGGCCAAAAGAATTATATATACTTAAGACTAAACCTAGTGTTATTAAAATTATTACTGATTTCTTTTCTTTAGCAAAATAAGGGGCACATTTTTTAATATATGTCCATATTTCAGATTTTGTCTTTTTAGTTTTATCTTTTACATCTTTTTTCATAAATTCATTATACAAAATTATTTATAATATTAAAAGTAAAAAAGAACTATATTTCTATAATTCTTTCTCTCCTTTGTTTTTGAATTGTATTATTATTGGTGTACCACTAAAATCTATGTTTTCTCTTATTTTGTTTTCTAAATATCTGTAGTATGAGAAATGCACTAGTCCTTTTGAGTTTACTTCTATATCAAATCTTGGTGGTTTAGTACCTGATTGATGTGTGAAATATACTTTTAGTTTTTTACCTTTAAATGATGCTGGTGGGGTTTCTATGAATGCGTTTCTTATAATGTCATTTATTATACTTGTTTTAACTTCTTTAATTGAATTTTCATAAGAAGATAGTACTTCTGGCATAAGAGTATGTATTCTCTTTTTAGTTTGTGCACTTAGGAATACTATTTTAGCATAATCCATGAATTGGAAATTATGACTAATAGATTTTTTCCACTCTTTCATACTTTCATCTTTATTTTCTATGGTATCCCATTTATTTACTACGATTACTACTGGTTTTCCTGCTTCTAAAGCATAACCTGCGATATGTTTATCGTGTTCTACAATACCAGTTGTGGCATCCAGTACCAGAAGACATACATCACTTCTATCTATTGCTTTCATACTTCTTAAAAGACTATATTTTTCTACTGCTTCAAATATTTTACCTTTTTTACGAAGTCCTGCTGTATCTATTAAAGTATATTCTTCTTTATTGTAAGTGAACTTTGTATCAATAGCATCTCTAGTAGTACCAGCTACATTACTTACGATTACTCTTTCTTCATTTAGAAGAGCATTTACTAAACTAGATTTACCTACATTTGGTCTACCAATAACAGCTATCTTAATATTATTATCTTCTTCTTCATATCCCGGTTCATATCCATCAGTTACAATCTTTAATAAGTCATTTACTCCAGTTCCATGTTCTGCTGAAATAGGAATATACTCGTCAAACCCTAAACTATAAAATTCATATATATTATCTTGTCCAGTTTTATTATCAACTTTATTAATGGCAACAATAACTTTCTTATCTTGTTTCTTTAACATATCACGAATAAGTAAGTCATTAGTAGTAAGTCCATCTTTTGCATCCACTACAAAAATGATAGTATCACTTTCTTCAATGCCAACTTCTACTTGCATACGAATTTCTTCGTTGAAGTCTCCTTCACTTAAATCTATACCACCAGTATCTATTAAATAAAATGGTTTTTCTTTAAAAGATGCTTCACTATAAATTCTATCTCTTGTTACTCCTGGTTTATCTTCAATAATAGCTACTTTTTTACCAACTATTCTATTAAATAAAGTACTTTTACCAGTATTAGGTCTTCCAACTAGACATATTGTTTGTTTTGCCATGTCCCCTTCACCTCGCATACATTATACAAAAAAATTAAGAATTTTACTAGTCCAAAAGAAAAAGATTGAAATTATTCAATCCCAACCTATTCTAAATGCAGGTGAAACGCCATAACTGCCCATAGCTCTTCCACTATCTGCATTTCCATTCTTTGAAATATTATAAAATATTTGGGAGTCATTACTATTTGCGCTACGTAACCACCATGCTTCAGCTATTGTTTGACTTGATTCTATAATATTCTTTTGTGCTGCTGAAAAATTACTTATTGTTGTAAACTGATTAGCGTAATAATCTAATTGTCTTGTTAAATTCAATGAAGTATCATCTGCTTCCCAATTTATAATAACTTCTTTTGGAGATAATAAATATAGTTTATCAGTCGATGTAAAGTTTGTATTTTCTATTTCTCCATGTCCTGATACAACTGTTGTATCTATGATTACTTCTCTTAGGTCATCAGGCAATAGAGTATAAATGTAATCACTAATAAATGTGTACATCTCACTTCCCGGCCATCCTCCTACATTTGTATTTTGTGTGTTCATACTTTGAGTTGTAATTATATCAGTAAATTCTAGTACAAAACCACATGCTGTTTGTGAGAATCCGCTTATTGAACACTCACTAGGTGTTGATGTATTTGCAATTCTTAATGTATGAGTACCAAACTCACCTAGATAAATTTCTTTTGTATCTCCAACTGTATAATTAGATCCTTCTCCTGCCCTCACGTTTGCAGCAATTGTATCCCAACTTTCTGTAGCAAAATTATAGTTTTTTGTAAAGTATCCTGGAGTAGATGCTGTATCTATTCTAGCATAGGTTTTATCTACATGTGAACTATTATATTTAGTACCATTTCCACCAACTAAATTAGTTGCTTCCTTAAACATATCTGTACTACTAGTAACATTATTGGTTATGAAATTATTACTTGCAAATATAGTTTTAAGATTCTGACTATATGCAAACATATAACTCATATCAGTAACATTAGAAGTATTAAAATTACTTAAATCTAATGTAGTTGCTTGTGAACTACTAAACATA
>ULVD01070463.1_pt1 | contig 24492 bp, 19 predicted proteins | sample 1959101 | NCBI WGS metagenome assembly ULVD01 (sample SAMEA4835777, study PRJEB28245) | human gut metagenome | biome: gut microbiome; material: fecal sample | place: Denmark | collected 2008
CGCAGGGTCTTCCCCGTGTGGAGGAAGTATTTGAAGCACGGTGCCCCAAAAAAGCGGCAATTATGGCCGAGCACGCCGGCAGAGTTACCATCCAGAACGATAAAAAGACCAAGAATGTGGTTTTGGAGGGCAGCGACGGACAGACCACCACTTATCCCATTCCCTACAACTTTGACCTGTGCGTGCAGGACGGAGACTTTGTGGGACAGGGTGCGGCTCTGACCGAAGGCTATAAGAGCCCTCAGGACATCATCAAGATCAACGGTCTGGATGCCGTCTACGATTATATCATCCGGGAAGTGCAGAAGGTGTACCGTCTCCAGTCTGTGGAAATCAATGACCGGCACATTGAGGTCATTGCCAGACAGATGACCAAAAAGGTGAAGATTGAGGAACAGGGCGACACCGATCTGCTCACCGGCACTGTGGTGGATCGGAGCGAATTCAACGAGGCCAATGAGGCTTTGCAGGCCCGGATTGACGCCGGTGAGAGAACTCTTCTGAAGGCCACCTGCTCTCCGGTGCTCCTGGGTATCACCAAGGCTTCGCTGATGACCGAATCCTTCCTCTCTGCGGCTTCCTTCCAGGAAACCACAAAGGTTCTGACAGAAGCAGCCATCCGGGGCAAGGAAGACAAGCTGATGGGCTTGAAAGAAAATGTCATCATCGGCAAGCTGATTCCCGCCGGAACCGGCCTTGAAACCTATCGGAACATCGAAGTGGAAAGTACTGTAGAACGCCCGGTTTATGAGCCTTTGCTGGCACCCGAAAGAGATCGGGACGAAGACGAGGATTTGTCCGACGAAGAACTGAATGTGGAATTGGATGACGAACTCTTGGATGAGGGAGATCAAAGTCAAGAGTCTCCCGAAGAAGAGGAACTTTCCGATGAGGAATCGGTTCCGGATGACCTGACAGACGGGGAATTCTCAGACGACGAAAGCGCTTCCGACAAAGCACCTGAAGAAAACAGTTAATACACCAAAAGAGTTGGGCATCACAATGTCCAACTCTTTTTATATACATCCGATAGAAACCCCAAAAAAGGGGGTGTAAAAAACCTGGTGAGAGTTTTTTACACCTCCGATGACTGTCCCGGAATTCACCTGAATTTCAACAAAATAAAGTGACTGGCCGATCCACATCCCCTTAAAAATGTCCGTATCCCCACCGATATTTTTGAGGGGCTGTAAAAACTTGTTTTTACAGCCCCTCTGAAAGAACTTTAGCGTTTATCAAAAGCCGGATTCGCGCAAACACCAAACCGTCGGGAAAAAGTCTTCAAATTGCGTCCAGTTCCTCTTGAGAAATCAAAGGAATGTTCCTTTCTTTCAGCAATCCGGCGGCCTTTTCGTTGTCCGTTGCCCGAAGAACCACGCAGGCGCTGCTCTGCTTTACCGGATTGACAAAGGCATACATATACTCCACATTCACTCCGCCGCCGGACAGCACCTTCAGCACCTCCGACAAGGCTCCGGGTTTATCGGCCAGTTCCACGGCCACAACCTCATTTACCGCTACGATCACCTTTTCTGCTTTCAGAACCGCTTTGGCCTTCTCGCAATCCTGGACAATCATCCGCAACACACCGAAATCCTGGGTATCCGCAATGGAAATTGCCCGCATATTGATGCCGTTTTCCGACAGCAATGCCACCACATCCGAAAGGGCTCCCTGCTTGTTCTCCACAAAAACCGAAAGCTGCTTTACAAACATTTCTCTGCTCCTTTCTTAATCCACCAGTGTACGCCGATCCACTACACGCTTTGCCTTGCCTTCCGAGCGTTCGATGGTGCCGGGGGCCACCAGAGTGACCTTGGCGGCAATGCCCAGAAGCGACTTGAGCTTCTCGGTGATGTCCTTTTCCACCTTGGTGATTTCCGAAACCGTATCGGAAAATTTCTCTTCGCTCAGTTCAACCTGCACTTCCAGGGTGTCCAAAGCACCCTTCCGATCCACCACAATCCGATAGTTGGGCGACTGATCCATCTGCAACAGCACCGTCTCGATCTGAGAGGGGAACACATTGACGCCCCGAATGATCAACATATCGTCGGTTCTGCCCATGGGCTTGGACATTCTTACAAAGGTTCTGCCGCAAGAGCACTTTTCGTGAGTAATGGTTCCGATATCCTTGGTGCGGAAGCGCAACAGCGGAAAGGCCTCTTTGGTAATGCAGGAAAAGACGATCTCTCCCTTTTCTCCGTCCTTCACGGGTTCACCGGTAGCCGGATCCAGAATTTCAATGATAAAATGGTCTTCGTTCACATGCATGCCCGTCTGCGCCTCGCATTCAAACGCCACGCCCGGACCCATGATTTCGGTCAAACCGTAAATATCGTATGCCTTGATGTTCAGCGACTTTTCAATATTCCGCCGCATTTCCTCGGTCCAGGGCTCTGCGCCGAAAATACCGGCTCGCAGGGGCAGTTCCTTTGTATCCACGCCCGCTTTTTCGGCATATTCGCCCAAATACATCGCATAGGAGGGTGTGCAGGCCAGAATATCCGACTGAAAATCCTGAAGAATGGTCAACTGCCTTGCAGTATTGCCCGAAGAAACCGGAATGGTGACGCACCCCAGCTTTTCGGAACCGCCGTGAAGCCCTAAGCCCCCGGTGAAAAGGCCGTAGCCATAGGATACATGAACCTTGTCCTTTTTTGTGGCGCCTACAGCCACCAACTGCCGGGCACAGATCTCCGCCCAGCTGTCTAAATCCTTTTCGGTATACCCCACCACGATCTGCTTTCCGGTGGTTCCGCTGGAGGCGTGCAACCGCACCACTTCCTCCATGGGAACAGCAAACATTCCATAGGGATAGGTATCTCGTAAATCCTGTTTGGAAGTAAAGGGCAACTTCCTCAGATCTTCAATGCCATGGATGTCCTCCGGCTTGACACCGGCTTCATCCATGCGCTGACGGTAGAGCGGTACACGCTCGTACACCCGGCGCACCGTATTCACCAACCGCTCGCTCTGCAACCGGTTCAGCTCTTCCCTGCTCGCCGTTTCAATTTCCTTCTGGTAATATGCCATTGGTTGCCTCCTTCATGCTTCACATCCCAGCAGGAATGCTTTTTTATTCATTTCCACAAATTTTGGTGCCACCGTCTCCTCAATGGCAGAAATCCATTCTTCCTTGCGGAAAGGAAAATACTTGCTCAATCTGCCCATCAGCACTATATTCACGGCCTTTGTGCTTCCGGCCTTCTCGGCTAAGGTCAGGGCGTCAAATTCGTCGATATACAACCCCTTCCTTCTCAACTCCTCCAGCACATTTTCCGGATAAACCGCCGCACCGGTGATGACCGGCATCGGATCGATCTGCTGGCTGTTCACCACAATTTTTCCGTCCTTCCGGAGCATGGGCGCATGTCTTGCCGCCTCCAGCTTCTCAAAAGAAACAATGTAGTCGGCTTCTCCTTCGGCCACAAGGGGAGAATACACCTTATCGCCGTAGCGCACATAAGTGACCACCGAGCCGCCTCTCTGACTCATTCCGTGGACTTCCGAAACCTTCACATCATAGCCCTGCTTGATGAGGATATGCCCTAAGAGCTTGCTTGCCAGCAGACTTCCCTGTCCGCCCACGCCTACAATCATAATATTTACCGTTTTCATCGCTTCAACCTCGCTCTTCAAATGGCCTTGAAGGGGCAGAGCTGTTGGCAGACCCCGCACCCTACACACTGAGTGGCATCAATGACGGCTTTGCCGTTTTTCATGCTGATGGAGGGACAGCCCAGTTTCATGCAGGACCTGCATCCTCTGCACTTCTCCTCATCCACCTTCAATGCGGGCTTGGCCTTTACATACTTCAACAGCATACAGGGACGGCGGCTGATGATGACCGACGGTTCCTTTGCTGCCAGCTCTTCCTTCAACGCCGTTTCGCAGGCCTGAAGGTCGTAAGGATCCACCACTCGCACCCGCTGAATGCCGATGGCACGGCACAGTTCCTCCAGATTCACCTTTGCGGCCGGATCGCCCTTGATGTTGTAGCCGGTGGTGGGGTTCTGCTGATGGCCGGTCATGCCTGTGATGCTGTTATCCAGAATAATCACGGTGGAATTGGAGGCGTTGTAAGAAATGTTCACCAATCCCGTCATACCCGAATGCATGAATGTGGAATCGCCGATGACACAGACCGTTTTTCCTTCCGTCTCCGGATCTCCGGCTTTGTTGAATCCGTGAATGCCCGAAACCGACGCCCCCATGCACAGGGTGGAATCCAATGCGTTCAGGGGTGCCTGTGCGCCCAGTGTGTAGCAACCAATGTCGCCTAAAACCGTCAGCTTCATCTTGGAAAGCACATAGTAGATTCCTCTGTGGGGACATCCGGAGCACATCACCGGGGGACGCATGGGGATAGGACTGTCTGCCGAAACCGAGGGCTCTTCTTCGTTCAGCAACAGCTTTTTTAAGGTCTTCTGGGAAAATTCTCCGATCATCGGGAAAATGCTCTTTCCTTCCGGCTGCAGACCAATCTTTCTGCAGTGATTCTCGATAATAGGGTCCAACTCCTCCACAACGACCAGTCTCTTCACCGAAGAAGCAAATTTCTTTAAGGACTCCACCGGCAAAGGGTTCACCATGCCCAACTTGTAGACCGAAACGCTGTCGCCGAAAACCTCCTTCACATACTGATAGCAGCTTCCGGAGGTCACGATGCCCAGGTCGGCGCCGCCCATCTCGACCCGGTTAAAGGGACAGGTGTCGGCGTATGCCGTCAGAGCCTCCATCCGTTGTTCCACCAAGGGATGCTTCTTTTTGGCGTTGCTGGGCATCATGATGTATTTGCCCGGCTGTTTTTCATAGGGAGGCAGCGGCCGCTCCAGCCGTTCGCCGGTTTGCACAATGCTTTGGCAGTGGGCGATTCTGGTGCACATCCGCAACATCACCGGCGTGTCATACTGCTCCGACAGATCAAATGCCATTTTCGCAAACAGATACGCTTCTTCCGAATCCGCCGGCTCCAGCATGGGCACCTTGGAAGCCACGGCGTAGTGTCTGGAATCCTGCTCATTCTGTGAAGAGTGCATGGCCGGGTCATCGGCAACACAGAGCACCAAACCGGCATTCACTCCGGTATAGGACAGGGTAAACAAGGGGTCCGCCGCCACATTCATTCCTACATGCTTCATCGCACAGGCGGCTCTCGCTCCCCGCAGGGAGGCGCCGAAGCCCACTTCCACCGCAACCTTTTCGTTGGGCGCCCACTCGCAGTAAATCTCCTCATATTTTGCGGCAAACTCGGTGATCTCCGTAGAAGGCGTTCCCGGATAGGAGGATACCACCTTCACACCCGCCTCGTACAGGCCTCTTGCAACCGCCGCATTGCCAATCAACAGTTCTTTCATTTTCTTTTCCTTTTTCCTTTCGCTTATGACCTTCGTGAAGCCCTGAACGGGCTTCTCTCTGCCTCGCCCTGAAATTCTCAAGCCTTATTCTGAGCATCCACCAGATTGGAAGCACCGAACATTTTCCGCAGCTTGGGTTTTTCAATCTTGCCGGTGGCGTTTCTCGGAACCTTTGCCAAAATGAATTTCTTGGGACGCTTATAGCGGGGCAACTGGTGGCAGAATTCTTCCAAATCCTGCTCGGTGCAGTGATGTCCTTCCTTGATCTCCACGATGGCGGCGGCAATCTCGCCCAGACGGGAATCGGGCAGTCCGATCACCGCCACATCCATCACATCGGGGTGAGAGCTTAAAAAATCCTCGATCTGAACGGGATAGAGATTTTCCCCTCCGGAAATGATCACATCCTTTTTCCGATCCACCAAGAATATAAACCCCTCCTCGTCCTGCATGGCCATATCGCCGGTGTACAGCCAACCGTCCTTCAGGACTTCCTTGGTGGCTTTTTCGTCATTATAGTAACAAACCATCACACCGTCGCCCTTGACGCACAGCTCTCCAACCTCCTGCCCCTTCACCGGGCAGTCCTTTTCGTCCACGATCTTGACCTGCCATCCGTAACCCGGCACACCGATAGCGCCCACCTTTCGGGTGTTTTCCACCCCCAGATGCACACAACCGGGTCCGATGGACTCGGAAAGCCCGTAGTTGGTATCGTATTGCTGATTGGGAAAATAGGTGAGCCAGCGCTTGACCAGACTCTGAGGCACCGGTTGGGCACCGATATGCATCAGCCGCAGCTGATCCAGCTTGTAGTCCTTCAGGTTCAGCTCTCCTCTGTCCAACGCAAAGAGCAGGTCCTGGGCCCAGGGCACCAACAGCCAAAGAATGGTACACTGCTCTTTGGAAGCGGTTTCCAGAATGTATTCCGGTTTGGTTCCTTTTAAGAGCACGGCCTTGCCGCCGGTCATGAGCGAACCGAACCAGTGCATCTTGGCACCTGTATGGTACAGGGGCGGAATGCAGAGGAATACATCCTCCGGTGTTTGCCCGTGATGGTTCTGCTCCACCCTGCAGGAGTGCATCAGTGCCTTGTGCCGGTGCAGGATCGCCTTCGGGAAGCCGGTCGTTCCTGAGGAAAAATAGATGGCGGCGTAATCTTCGTCTGCCAAAGGGATTCCCGGCTCCGTGCTGGGCATATCCGATACCATGTCCTTATAGTCCTCGGCAAAAGCCGGAACCGGGTCGTTGCCTACATAGATCATGGGGCACCGCTTCCCCATAGAATCATAGATCTCCTCCAGACGCCCGATAAACTCACTGCCGAAGACCAGCACATCCACTTCGGAAAGCCGGAGACAGTATTCGATCTCGTTGGAGGTAAAACGATAGTTAAAGGGAACGGCCAAAGCACCCGTCTTGAGAATGCCGAAATAAATCGGCAGCCACTCGATGCAATTCATCATCAGAATGCCCACTTTGTCACCCTTTTTGATTCCTCTGCTTAAAAGCAGATGGGCAAAGCGGTTGGCCTTTTCGTTGAAAACCTGCCAGGTGATTTCCCGCCGGAAATAGGGAGAAGGAGTGGCAGGGATCAGCTCATAATCCTTGTAGGACCGCTTTCTGGTTTCCTTCTGCTCCGGATTGATCTCCACCAGACAAACCTTGTCCGGGTATTGCTGGCTGTTGTGAATGAGAAAATCGGTAATCGGCATAATTGTCTCCTTTGTATGTGCGCATTCCGGCACCCGGAATTTTCCGTTATAGTTCTTAAATCTAAAAGTTTCGCTGTTTATGGCAGAAGTTCAACATTTTGATGGAATCTCCCGCTAGGAAAAGCAATACGGCAACGGCGGTTATCCTTTCTCCTCCATATCGGTCAGTACCGCTTTGGCGCTTGCCGTCACCTGCCGGTCATAGCAAGAGAAGATGGCATCGATCTGCTCTTTGTCCTGCTTTTTGGTGAACAGGCTGATGATCGGAACCAGAATCAAGCCCAGAATCATCGCAAAAGAACCGCTGTGGATCGAAGACTTGAAGAATACCTCGTCCAGGAACGAAACGCCGAAGGAAAAACCTACAAGACTCTTGACCAGCTGTACCACACCGATCGAAACGCCCAGAGCAAAGCTTATATACACCGAGGCCTTGCTGACCTTCTTCATATACAATCCGTAAAGGAAGGGTGCGATAAAGGACCCTGCAAGAACCCCCCAGGAAACACCCATCAGATCGGCAATGAAAGTCACCGCCGTGCCGCTGGTCGAGCGCTCCTGGAAAATGGCGATCAACGCAGAAACCAGGACAAAGAAGGCGACCAACACCCGAATGGAAATCATTTTGCTCTTTTCGGTCATGGGCTTTTTGCTCAGGGGCGCAATCAGATCCAAGGTCATGGTAGAGCCGGAGGTCAGCACCAACGAAGACAAAGTGGACATGGAGGCCGAAAGCACCAGCACCAGAATCACGCCGATCAGAATCGGACCCAACTTTTCAACCATGGAGGGAATCAGACTGTCGTAGCCCACAGCCGGTTTTCCGTTTACGCTCTCGGAAAACAGTCTGGAGAAGCCGCCGATAAAATAGCATCCGCCTGCCACGATCACCGCAAAAACAGTGGAGATGATCGCTCCCTTGCGTATCGCACCTTCATCCTTGATGGCGTAGAACTTGCCCACCATCTGCGGAAGTCCCCAGGTGCCCAAGGAGGTCAGGATGATTACGAAAAACAGGAAGGAAGGATCGGCTCCGAAGAAAGAGGTATACTGCCAACCGGCCGTTTCCGCCAGCTTTTCCATAGAGGCCGAAAAGCCTCCGTTTTGCTGAAGCACCGCCACGACGACGGCGATGATGCCCCCGATCATGAAAATTCCCTGAATAAAATCGTTGATTGCTGTAGCCATATAGCCGCCCACCAGCACATACACGCAGGTCAGTAAGGACATGATCACCACGCACAGCGTGTAGTCCACCTGCGGGAAGGCCATGGTAAAAAGTCTGGAAAGTCCGTTGAAAAGCGAAGCAGTATAGGGCACCAAAAACACAAAAACGATCATGGCTGAAATCAGCCGCAGAGCCTTGGAATCGTATCTGCTTCCGAAAAATTCCGGCATCGTGCGGGAGCCTAAATGGTTTGTCATCAGACGAGTGCGCCGTCCCAACACCACCCAAGCCAAAAGCGAACCGAGGAAGGCATTGCCCAAGCCGATCCAAGTGGAGGCAATGCCGAAATTCCAGCCGAATTTACCGGCATACCCCACGAAAATCACTGCCGAGAAATAGGATGTACCAAAGGCGAAGGCTGTCAGCCACGCTCCGGCTTTGTTTCCGCCAAGCACAAAACCGTTTACGCTCTTGGCGTGCTTTCGGCAATAAAAGCCCACTGCAAGCATCAAGGCAAAAAACAGTGCTAAAAAAGTTAATTGGATCCACATACTTGGTTTTCCTTTCTTATTTCAGGGCGCCGGAAGTCCATCCAAACAGCTCTTTTCCGCGCTTCACAAAAAAGCCGCATGGATTTGTGCGTCCATGCGGTCTTTGTCCGTTCCTGCATTTTTACAGAAGTGGGAGCATCGGTCGTATTTTCGCCACAAATCGCCATTACTTTCTCACCGGATAAAGTAAGAGTGCTAGTGATAACAGCAATAGGCGTAGGTATACGAAACCGCATTCTCCATTTCTTCAGACCCTTTATGTCATACAGATTTCTTTTGAAAAATTGCATTCCGAAACAACTGCGTTTATTGTATCATTTCCATCGGCTACTGTCAAGGGTATTTCGACATTTTTCTCAATCTGTTTTAAGTAGATGTGACTCAATTTACCCATAACAGTAAAATTTCGGTTTTTTCTTCTGAAAATTCTTAGGAAGCATGAAAAACAAAGTCTTTTGAGCAACGGTGGTTCTGATTGGTTTTCCGAAGCAGCGGATTCCGGAATTGCATTTCGGTAAGTTTTTACATTCTCCTATCGTTCCGGCCAAAGAACGCTCTTCACTCTTTTTTCAGCAACGCAACATACATGGATTCAGGCTGTCAAATAAAGACCGGCTGCTTTTTGAGAAGTGTATTTCCGGCTCTTTTTTCTTGGCAAAAGCTGGCATAAAAGCTTTGGGCCTTCAGATACAAAGCATATTGCTTCTGCAAATCGCCCTTGGGCCATGTTCGGGCCTGTTTGGTCACAATTTGAAGATTCTTGTTTTTCCGTATACCCGAAAGCAGTTTTCTGCCCTTCTCGTTGGCACCCAAAAGGACGGTGAACAACGGTTTTTCTCTGAGAATCTCGCCGGGCGTTTGCAAAACGGTGGAAAGCAGTTCCCTTTTCAGGCGGGCATCCGTATCCGCCGGGGTGCGCACAGCCTCCAAAAGCTCCTTCAAATCGGCACAGCCTCCGCTTTTTTTTGAAAACCGGTCTTTTCCTTGGGAAAGACCGAGCACCGTCAGGATAGCCCTTTCTCCCTTTTCCAAGGAGGCTCCGAAATCCTGCTCCCGGAGCTCTTCCCGGATTGCGCTGGCCGAAATACCTGGGAGCATCCGCAGAGCCTGGTAGGAAAAGGGTGCTTTCTGCCGATGAATTTCCGAAATATACTGGGTTCCCAAGATTTCATTGGCGCACAATTCCGGCTCTCTGCCGTAAAGTTTTTTATAGCACAGATCGTTCAGTTTCGGAAAAGGCAATCTTTTTTCTTCCTTTCGCAGTTGTGCCAAAGCCTTCCGATATTCGTCAGTGGCACACCGTTCGGCATATAACGCCAGTTCCTGTCCGGTCTTTTTCTCCGAGCCGAAAAACAAAGAATCCACAACACCCAGATCCTTCAAAATGGAAATAGCACCGGACGCAAAGCACTCTGCCACCGAAGCAGACCAGGGGTAAGGAAGCTCCAAAACCAGATCTGCCCCTGCCGAAAGCGCCGCCTTCGCCCGGTCATATTTATCGTATACCGCCGGCTCGCCCCGCTGCACAAAATCGCCGCTCATCAAAGACAAAATCACACCTTCTTCTCCGATCAGCTGACGAATCTCCCGGATTTGAAACCGGTGTCCTTGGTGCAAAGGATTGTATTCGCAAATCACTGCTCCAACCTTTGCCTTCTTTTTCTCTTCCATAGATTCGGGTTCCCTTCTCAAGTCTCTCCGATTTTTCTTCCCTGTTGCGTTGCAGCACCAAATTCAGATATAAAAGGCTGTCGGGAAAAATTTTCATTTCCCGGCAGCCTCCGTATGGATTCATTTATAAAGTACCCGACTCAACCGAATACTCAGTTCTCTTCCTTCCGTTTCTTTGCCACAACCACCGTTACTGCAATGCCACAGAGCGCTGTCAGGGCAATAACCACAAAGAAGACGGTATCTGCCACACCGGTGACAGGGGGAACTCTCACATATCCGCAGACATTACAGGTCGAATCCCGGTCGTCGTCGTATACATGGTCTTCCTTGGCAGTACTTTGGCCGCAGGCGCATTCGGTCCAGTGTCCATCCTCATCGTACTTCATCTCGAAGTCATGAGTATGAACGGTTCTCTCATATCCGCAGACATTACAGGTTGTATCCTGATCGTCATCGTACACATGGTCTTCCTTGGCAGTGCTTTGGCCGCAGGCACATTCGGTCCAGTGTCCGTCAGCATCATACTTCGTCTCGAAGTTATGCGCATGATCATAAAGATCCACATCCCTGCCGGGCATTTCCTCCGTAGCCGTCGTTCCGTCTGCAAACCAACCGATTGTCCCGTATCCTGCAAGCTCGGTTGCATTTTCGGTAATCAAAGACAGATCGGTTCCTTCCGGAAGGAAGGTGGTGTACAGCAGCTGATCGTTCTCGTCATAGAACCGGACACGGTAGAAGCCGTTTACATGGAAGGTGAAGTCCAGATCCACCACATGATCCTCATCCGACACATACAGGAACAGGTTGTCAATGGAAGCGAAACGGGAGCTGAGCTTCTCCTGAATTTTTTCCATGGAAACAGTCTCTGTGATTCTCGTCTGGAATGTGCCTTCACCCGTGTACCAGTCTGAAAGGCTCGTGAATGTTCCGTATGTAGCCGATTTCTTCACTGCGCTGACCAATTTGGAACGCAACTCTTCCAGCTTCGCACGGTGGGCGTTCAAAAACTCTTCTGCTTTTTCGGCTCCGCCGATCTCGCCTGCATAAAGCATCTGAATCAACTCATCAAGATCTTCATTTTCGATCTGAGCAACCAGTGCTTCCGCATCCACCGTATACAGACCCAACAATTCCAACTTCCGCTCGGTGGTAAAGCTGTCAGAAGCAAGAATATCACTGTAGAAAGAAGTGGCCTTTTCGCCTACGCTCACCGTCGCCCGAATCAATCCGCTGTCCTCTACAACATAGGTCAGCACGCCCACCAATTTGGAGGCATAGGAGTTCAGTTTTGAAGTATCGCCGTCCAGCTCCACCCGGACGCTGAAATCAAAGTCCACATCGGGTCCGGTGGTAGTGAAATGGAAGTCCAACAAAGTGTCGCCTGCGGACATTCCGGCAACCTCCTCAACGGTGGGCAGTGCCTGCAAAAATGCCGTCTGGATGGCATTGTGGTCAAACTCCTCCACAGGCTCGCCCGTGTAGATCACCGTGCCGTTCAATTTCATCTCGCCGACTTCGCCCAACAGCACATTGGTGAGGAAGGAACGCAGCATCCGGTTCACTCTGGTTCCGCCGGCATCAATCAAGAACTGTGCCTTATCCGTTGCCGCCCAAAAATCGGCATCCAGATACCGTGTCAGAACATCCTCCCGATCGCTAAACAGCCGCAACAGCTCCGCATCGGTCAGCACGCCGGCGTTAACCAGATCGACCAACAGATCCACTACCGATTGCTTGGACTGGGTTCTGATAACATCGTAGAACGCCGTCGGGATCAGTTCAACCAAAGCACCCTTGCTGACCTCTCTGTTGGAAAGAATCTCTCCCAGACGGCCGGCGTCTACAGCAAAGGTCAAAACGCCTTCTTCATAGTAGGTATCGGTATAAAGATCGTCGTACACCTGAATACGGCCTTCATCCGCAAATGAAAGAAATGAAGCCATGCCAAGACACAGAAGAACCGACAGAAAGGCTGCCAGAACTTTTGTGAACATTCTGTTTTTCATCGTCTCACTACCATCCTTATTTGAGTTATTTTATGAAGATAAAACTCTACACAGTGTCATTGTAGCATAAGCATCTTAAAAATTCAAGTCTTTTTTTCAAAAAATCAATCTTTTTTGTGTTTATGCCTTTTCCGTACAGCGATCACTGCCGCTGTAAGCGCACCGACGATTCCGAAAAGCATGCCCAAAGCCGGCAATACCACTCTGCTGAAGAACCGACTGCTGTCATACGGAGAAGAATAGGTGGTATCCACCTCTCCTTTTGTGCCTGCCTTGAAAACCGCCCGATAGTCCGCATTTTTGGTCACAGCCTCCTCCAAAACGGGAGACCAGCCGGCGAAAACATAGGTCACTCCACCCTTCTCTTCCTTTTCCGGCGTTTCCGGAAGAACGACCTTTTCGCCGTAAGAATACACGCCTCTTGAAAGCTCCGTTCCGTCCTCGTCAAGGAACCGGACCAGATATTTCGCCTGTCGGAAAGCGGCCTGTGCCGTCACATCGCTTTGCGGCATTTCAAACTCAAAGCTTCCGTCCTCCTTCGGCAGAACGGTGATTTCGCCGAATCCGGTCTGTAAGCTCAAAGCCTCAATGACAAAGCCCAGATCCGCCGAAGCACGCCCCGTCACCTTTTCTCCGGGAAACGCCGCCCGAACATCCAGAACGATCCGACCGTTCTCGGCATCCGCCCCGGTCACCGAATACTTCCTTTCGATCCTGTAGGAAGCGTTCTCTTCGAGCCGCAAAGCGATTCCCTCTCCCGTCTGCTCTGTTTCCACCTCGGCGTTCGTGCCGAAAATGCGGATTTCTCCTTCGGTCAGTTCTCCGTAAAGAACCACCGACAGTCCCTTTTCCGGGAAAACGCTTTCCCCTTCCGGGTTCTCCATGTGAAAGGAGAACTGTTCCTGCTCTTTCTTCAGAGCGACCACCGAAAGATCCTTGGGCAGTTCTTCAACCGATACCTGCAGGGAAAGCCCTTCAAAGCAGAATCGGATAGCCTTTCCCTCTTTTTCCGCCAAAGCAAGCAGCGTGGAAATCCGGTAGCTGTTGCTCGTACTGCCTTTCCCTACGGCCAAAATTCCATCCCGCTCTTCCACCGGGATGCTTTCGCCTGTTGTAAGGTCTGTGGCCAGACTTTCCTTCCGGAACCGGGCAACATACTCTTCGTCTCCGGAAACCGGTTTCAATTCTTCGGACCAGCCCTCAAAACAATAGAAATACCGGCTGTCCCTGTAGTCCGCCACCTCCGGTGCCTGTGGCATCTCGCCCGTGGCATATACGCCGGAAATCTCCCGATCTCCCACCTTGAAGGTGACCACATAATCCACCGATTTTCTTGTATACAGCGCCGTATATTCCCGATCTGTCTCCACCGCTGTCAGCGCCGGAGTCCATCCCGAAAAGACATATTCATACCCGTTTTCCCTGTAGGAATCCAGCGAAAGACTGCATTGGGGCAGATCTCCGTAGTGCGCCTTAACCGTCTGGCTTCCGGTGTGTGTACGGAAGGTCACCGTATAGTCCACTGCCAGCGCTTCATACGACGCATAAAAATCCGTGTCCCTCTCTAAGACCCCCGGTTGAACCGCATTTCCCTCTTCGTCCACCCATCCGGAAAAACGGTAGGTGAACTGCTTGTCTCCGCTCTTTGAAGGAATGGCTCCCCCGTAGGAGATTTCTTCTCCTTTCGGGATCGTCTGACTGTACAGCAATGTCTTCCGGTCCGCATCGAAAAAGCGCGCCGTCGCCGCACCGGAATAGGAAACAGCTTTCGATACCGAGCTGTAAAAGTCAAGCGTACAGCCCTCCTGTACCGCCCGCTTTCCGAGAGCCCCCTGCCTCACTTCCTTTTCCAAGGCCTCTTCTCCCTCGGTAAAGACCGGCATTTTCGGCTCGCTTCCGGTGTAGGTCTCCTTGTCCGCAAGGGCCTTCGGTTCCTCCACCTTTTCCGGTTCCACCGGCTCTACAGGCTCCTCTGTCCAGCTTTTTACCGGCTTTTCCACCTTTTCGGGCGCTGTGGGCTTCACCGGCTTCTCCGGCTCCGGAGGCACCGTCTCCGGATAGGTCAGCTCTGCCGGGTCGGCATTGTTCCGGTCGGGAAAGAGCTGAACCTCCTCCACAACCTGAAAAACGGTATGCTCTCTCAGGTTCCATTCGGCATCAAAGGTGGTCTGGTCATCCAATCCCGTGCTGATTACATACAGCTGAGCGATAAACTGGTAATACCGCTCCAATTTTCCCTTTTTGTTCAGGTAAGAACGAACCGCCGGGTTTTTGCACAGAGAAAACAGACTGCTGTACAGCAGAATGAACTGATCCCGGATTTCCTCATAGTTTTCCTTATAGTACCGGAACTTCTCCCCGTCCGTCCCCTGCGCTTTGTAGCCGTTGGTCAGCCGGATCAGCGCCACCGTGGCGTTTCCGGCATTGTCCACATCGTTTTCGTCCACTCCGCCGTAGCTTAACAGCTGTTCCTTGTTCTGAACCACCGTGTCCACTGTCCCGCTCACCAGGGTTTTGTACATGGACCTTCCCGTGGAGTCCACAATGAACACGCTCTCCATGGCCGTAATGCAGGAGGCACAGGCGTTCACTAACGCCTCTGTCTGCACATAGGCTTCATATTGTCTTTTGTACTCCTCGCTCTGTTCTTCGTACTGTGCCCATTCCTTTTCGTAAGCCTCTTCCGCCTGCAAATAGGCTTCATAAAGAGTCAGCTTTTCTTCGTAGTCCTGTTTTTCCCGAAGGTACCGGTCGTAGGCCTCTTTTTCCGCAAGATAATTCCTTTGCAGAACCAGATAATCCTCGTAATTCTTCTTGTCCTTCAAATACGCCGCCAGATCTGCGTTGTAGCGCGCCAACCCCTCGTTGTAGCGCTTCAGATCGGTTTCGTATGCCGAACGCCGGTCTGCAACCTGTTTTCCAACCGTATACCCCAGGTCCGAAAGCCCTTGGCCGATTCCGGCATCCAAAGAAAGCTCCGCCTTATACTCCACCCGGGCTTCATACACCTTTCCTTCTTCCAGCGCTGCAAAATGAGCCTCATATTTTCCGTTCTCAAAAGAAACGGTGTTTCCGTTTACCGTTGCGCTCCTGGGAATCCACCAAACAGTTATCCCGTTCTCTGCGGTATAACCATAGCTCTTTGCCTGTACGGTCAGGCCGTCCGTTCTACGCTCCACCGAAATACAGCTTCCCGGAACCCGGTCGCTGACCCGGAATCGGATGCCCTGCTCCTCAAAATACAGCTTTTCGGCCGCCGTTGCCCGTATTCCGAAGGCCTGCAACAGTTCCGTCCCGCTTACCGTCACAGGATCCTGATCTCCGGACAGTGCAAAATTCAGTGCCAGCCCCGCCGTCTGTGCCGTCCATTCTTCATTCTCTCCCGAAACAGAAAGCGGAATGCTGCAAAACACGGCCAGCACCGCCAAAAGCAGCGCCCACACTCTTCTGTGTTTCAACATCATCCCACCCCAATATCTGCCAATCGCCCCAGAGCGGACCTACTCCATGCTCCGGTAAACAATCTCCTGCATATCATCCAATTTCTTTTCCATATCCTTTGCCAAAGCCAACTGGGCTTTTGTGCGCACCAGATTGTGCCCCTCATAACAGGTCTTGAAATATTTGTCTCCGGTCAGATAGTCATCAAGAAACCGGGCCGCCAGCTCTATCGTGATGCAGAAAGAACCCAAAGCCAGGGTACTCACCTCGTTGGGTGTCAGGTCGCCCTTCAGGCAGGATAGGAACCCCTCTGCAAAGGACTTGAACTGCTCCAGATCCAAAGAGACCTTCCTAATATCCTTTTCATCCTCCGCCGTAGTGTTGGCGGAGAAGCGCACCGCATCTCCGAAATCGTAGGCCACCAGTCCCGGCATGACGGTGTCCAAATCAATAACCGTCAACGGGTCCTTGGTTTCCGGGTCGAACAGCACATTGTTGATCTTGGTATCGTTATGGGTTACCCGCAGGGGCAATTCCCCTTTTTCCAGCAAATCGGTCAGACTGCAGGCCTTTTCCCGCACACTCTTTATGTACGAAAGCTCCGCCTGCACCTCTGCAGCCCGGCCGTATTCGTCCTGATCCGCATCGGCAAACAGCTGTTCCAACCGTTTTCTCGTATTGTGGAAGTCCTTGATGGTTTCGTGCAGCACCGTTGCGTCAAAATCCTGAAGATCCTTCTGAAAATTGCCGAAGGCTACCCCCGCCAGATACAGGATCTGCACATCGTTGCACACATCAAAGGTGACGGAATCAAAATAGTTGCGCACACGCCAGAAAAATCCGGTGCCCTCTTCAAAATAGTAGTTCTTCCGATCCTTTGTATGATGAAAGTGCAGGGCGTTTATTCCGCCGCGCTTGTGATAAATATGGGTGGTCACCTTGTCGATGTTTTCCATCACCTCGACCGGATTTTTAAACACATAGGTATTGACCTTCTGAAAAAGATAGTCTTTATTACTGCCGTCTTCCCTCTTGTAGGTTACCTTATAGGTCCGATTGATGTTCCCGCCGTTTATCTGTTGGGCCTCTATCACCGTTCCCTCAATGCAGAACTGATCCCCGACCTTCTGTAACTCCTGTAAATTATAGTCCGAATTATTCGCATAAGACATTCCAGCATTTCCTTCCGCCGGAAGCGGTTCCTTTCTTGCTTATTCTTGCTGCGTGTTCTTCTGCAGACAAGCGCCTGTCTCCACCTGTAAGCACATCCGGTTTCCGCCGCTTTGTCCCTGATTCCTCTGTGGAAGACAGGAACCGAGCCGCTCTCTGACAGATTTTTTTGCAGAAAACCCGCTCTTTCCGTTCCTCTGCACCGGTTTTCACCGTATCCTCATATCGGTATATCTGTCTTTCCGTCCTTTGCCCGTCAGGCCCGTTTCTTCATCCTGTTCATATACTCTGTTTTGCATTTTAACATATTCTTTCGTATTTTGTCAACCACAAATGTAATTTTTATATGCACATTTATTTTCTATCTCGTCATTTTTTGACATCCTCGGCACATTTCTCTGCCCAGGGCATCTCCGAATATTCAAAATAGCTTCGGCGGTGCGCAGTTATGCGGAAGAACAAGGCTAAAAAACGACGGAATGCATTGTGCAAATGCATTGTATATTTCAGGTATTCAAAGCAAGGTTCTGCGACCACACGGTGTTGCCGTATATGCGGAATCAAAGGTCCCTGAATCCGCCAAAAATCCGTTCCTTCCCTGTGCCGGAGACTCTTCCGGAACGCAGAGGAGCCATCGCTTTTTTGGCGACAGCTCCTTTTTTCGTTTTTCCGTTTCTCCGGCCGCTCGGACTTCTGCTTATCCGTCCTCACCCTCTGTGTATTCCGGGGAAAAGAAAGCTGTCCGGCGTTGCCGCCCGTCATTCTTCCAAGTTCCCGGAATTCCGGAGCCGGCAATTCCCTGCAAAAACCGGCCATTTCTTCCGGCAAAGCGCTCAGTCGGGAATAATCAGTCCGTAATCCCCGTCCGCCCGCTTGTATACCACATTCAGATTTCCGGTCTCCACATTGCGGAAGAGGAAGAAATCATGCTCCAGAAGCAACATCTGCAAAACCGCATCCTCCACAGACATGGGTTTGACCGGGAAGGACTTGGTACGCACCCGGAAGGTCGGCAATTCCTCATCTTCTGCGACCGGCTCCTCGGCTACCGGCTTGAACGCCCCTGCCTTCAGGTTTTTCTCCAGGCGTGTCTTGTTCTTGCGGATCTGACGCAGGATCGCTTCCACCGTTTGATCCAAAGCGTTCTGAACCGTGTCGGCCTTTTTCTCCGAACGATAGATCCTGCCGCCGCTGAAGATCGTCAGCTCCACGCTCTCGCCGTCTCTCTTTTTGTCGGTTTTGATCTGCGCCGTTGCGTCTTCAAAAAAACGGTCAAATTTCCCCAGTTTCTTTTCGGTGGATGAAATGAATTCCGCCGTTTGCTCCTGACGCTTGCCCACAAATGTTGTTTTCATTGAGATCCCACCTTGCCTACATATTCGAAAGCGAGCTTCAAAAAGCTCCCCTTCCGTATCTTCAGTATACCACACTTTCCCTCCGATTGAAAGACGGTATTGTTCACAATTTTACAAGGGCAAAACCGTCGTTTCGACGAAATTGAGCAATTCACCTGAAAAATCGTTCAAATCCCATCTGCCGTTCATGAAATTTTCACAATGGGGTGCTATACTGATGTTGTTTTGGGAATCTTCTGCATTTCCGGATAGTACTAAAGAACACCAGAAAGGATCTTGAAAATGAAAAAAATCCCTGCCATTTTGTCGGTGCTTTCGCTGGCATTCGCTCTGCTTCTGAGCTTTTCTGCCTGCTCCGGCTCCACCACAGCCTCCCAGCGCCCCTTAGAAACCGAAACTCCTTCCGGAAACACCGAATCCGGAACATCCGGAAGCACCACCCAGAATCCGACCAACAGCGATGCCTCCTCGATCGTGCTGAACGAGGGCGGTGCCGATGTGGGCACATCCGGTGCCGTTGTGGAAAACGGCATCGTCTCCATTACCAAGCCCGGCAGTTATGAAATCTCGGGAACCACCTCCTCCGGCGGCATCGTAGTGCTCGTGGACAAGACCGAACAGGTGGAGTTGGTTTTAAATAATGTGAGCATTACCAACCCCAACGGTCCTGCCATTTATTGCGACAGCGCAGATAAGCTGTTCATTACCGCCAAGGAAGGAACGGTCAACACCCTGAAAGACGGAAAGAATTATCCGGACGGCGACACCGGCCCCAACGCCGCTCTTTACTGCGACGACGACCTGACCATCCGGGGAAGCGGTACACTGAATGTGATCGGTGTGTTCAAAAACGGCATTTCCAGCAAGAACGATATTAAGATCCACGATCTGACCCTGAATGTGGAAGCCGTCAACACCGGCATCCGGGGCAAATACAGCGTGACCGTGGAAAGCGGCACGCTGGACATCCAGTCAGGAAACGACGGAATCAAGTCCACCGAAGAGGTCAAAGAGGGCAAGGGCTATGTGGAGGTCACCGGCGGAACCATCACCATCCATGCAGGGGACGACGGCCTTCAGGCGTCCGTGCTTCTCACCGTCTCCGGCGGAAAAATCACCGTAACCGCCATGGGCAAGGTCACCAACGCTCCTACCGAGAATATCACCCCCGGTATCATTTCCGAGAAATAACGGTTCTCGTGCGATTTTGTCGCCCAAAGCAACAGAACGGAATCAAAAACCATAAAAGGCTGCGGCAGGAGAACACTGCCGCAGTTTTTTAAAAAAGCCAAAAGAGAAAAAACGAGATTATAAGCGATTTTAATAGATTTCAAAAGAAAATATAGCTGTAAATCAAAAAAATATCTTTTTTTCCCGAAAAGCCGTTGACAAAGCAATTTCGGTGTGCTATAATACGCAGGCTGAAAGTTGAGAAGCAAATAAATACACGGAGGACTAAGAAAATGTCTACCTTTATGGCTAAGGCAGAGACCATCGAGCGCAAATGGTATGTGATCGACGCAGCGGGGAAGCCCGTGGGCAAGCCCGCCGTTGCTGCCGCCAACATTTTAAGAGGAAAGCACAGACCCGAATTCACTCCTCATGCAGACTGCGGTGAATTCGTCATCATCATCAACGCCGGCAAGGCCGTCTTCACCGGCAAGAAGCTGACACAGAAGGTGTACTATCATCATTCCGGCTATATCGGAGGCTTGAAGAGCGTTACCGCCAAGCAGATGATGGCTGAAAGACCCGAATTTGTCATGGAACAGGCGGTCAAGGGAATGCTTCCCAAGAACACCTTGGGCGCTAAGAGCCTGACCAGACTCAGAGTCTACGCAGGTGCGGAGCATGAGCAGGCAGCCCAGAAGCCGGTTGCTTACGAAGTCTGAAAGGAGTAACGAAGGATGACTTATACAAGTGCAAAGCCCTATTTCTACGGAACAGGCAGAAGAAAGAGTTCGGTGGCCAGAGTTCGTTTGGTTCCCGGAACCGGTAAAATCACCATCAACGGACGGGATATCGACGAGTATTTCGGCCTGGGCACCCTGAAACTGATTGTCAATCAGCCCTTCGGCGTGACCAACACCATCGGAAAATACGATGTGGTTTGTCTTGTCTCCGGCGGCGGTATCTCCGGACAGGCCGGCGCCATCCGTCACGGCATCGCCAGAGCTTTGAATAAGAGCGATGAAACGCTTCACACGGCTTTGAAGAAGGCCGGATTCCTGACCAGAGATCCTCGTATGAAGGAGCGGAAGAAATACGGTCTCAAAGCAGCCCGTCGCGCACCTCAGTTCTCGAAGAGATAATTACCCATTTGGGATTATTTCGATACAAAACAGCATCCGCTTCGGTGGATGCTGTTTTTATATATCACACAACGCAGGGGCGGTTCAATTTGTAAAGAATTGAGCTGTCCTATTTACTTTTTGCCGTTTTTATGGTATAATCTAACTAATCGATAAACTTGAATTTGACGGCGAGGATTTTTTCTAAAATCAACACATTATACAAATCTTGTTGTTCCGTTTCTTTCTTGCGGTTGGTATAATAAAGACACAATAAAACAACCGAAAAGGAGAAACAAAATGAACACAGACAAAATCTACGCTGAATCCATCGCAAAGGAGTATGCCCCCAAGGACAGTTCCAAAATCGTAGCACTCCGCAAGCTCGACCGAAAGGCAAAGCTGCCTGCAACCATCTTCACATATACTTGGGGTATCATATTTACCCTTGTATTCGGTACAGGAATGTGCCTTGGTATGCAGGTTATCGGTAGCGGTATTACCGGCATGGTGATTGGTATTATCGTTGGCATTATCGGTATGATAGGATGCGGTGTGAACTATCCGATCTACAAGAAGATGCTTGAAAACGGCAAGAAGAAGTATGCCTATGAGATCGTGGAGCTTGCGAGAGAGATTAGCGAGAGCAAATAAGCATTTACGGAGGGCGTTCTTATGAATAAAAACGAAAGTAAATACTTCAACACGGCGATACGTATGGACGAAGCCCTCATTACGCTACTTGAAAAGAAGGACTTTGAATATATCACCATCAAGGAGATATGTGATACGGCAGGGGTAAACCGTTCCACCTTTTATTTACATTACGAGAACACCTTTGATCTGTTACAAGAAACTACCCGTTATATTCTCGATAAGCACTTTGCTTACTATTCTTCGGATACAAAAGGAATCACAGAACGCTTTGTAAATTGTGAGCTTCGGGATTTAGTATTCATAACCTCGGAATACCTCACTCCTTATCTTACCTTCATTAAAGACAATCAGCGTTTGTTCAAGGTGTCTATCAAGCAGTTTAACTCATTTAATATGAATGAGGTGTATGGCAGAATGTTTGAACACATCTTCAATCCTATTCTTGAACGCTTCCACGTTCCCGAAAAAGAGCGTGCCTATGTAATGAAATTCTATCTAACTGGCGTATTTGCCATTGTTATGGAATGGCTTGACAAGAACTGCTCCGACGATATGGAAACGGTTACCCGGGTCATCACCGATTGTGTGATGGGCGAGAGGAATATCAATGGATAGGACTTTGAAATTTACTCTTGCGAGCTTGGTGTTCAACATGGCGTTTGCAACCCACCATCTTGTCATGGGCTTGGCTACAAGCTCTTGGTGGTTATTAACGCTTGGCTCATACTATATTGTTTTAAGCATTGTACACTTTGTGGTGCTACGCTCCAAATCGGGAGAGCGTTTCATTGCCAAGTTTACAGGGTGGATGTTGATATTACTGACTATACCGCTTGTCGGAACTGTTATATTGTCGGTAGTTCGAAATAGAGGTCACGAACTTCATAGGATCGTGATGATAGCAATGGCAGCTTATGCCTTTACCAAGATTACGCTTGCGACGATAAAATTCATAAAAGTTCGTCGAAGTACATCTGCAACACTTATCACGCTCCGAAACATATACTTTGCAGATGCCTTTGTTTCGATATTCGCATTGCAACGCTCAATGCTTGTATCCTTCGAGGGAATGACCGAAACAGAAATTGTAATTATGAACGCCACTCTCGGTTCTGCCGTGTGCGTGATTGTCTTTCTGCTTGGATTAAATCTTGTGAGAAATAGAAAAATACTATTTAAAAGCATAGATCAATAAATTGTTCAAACAAATTCCAATTTGTCGAGCTGAACAGGCGTTGAATGTTGGTGTGATTTTGGTGCAAATTTGGTGCAACACTTTATGCGACGATACTCACGATATTCACGATATCGCACGAAAACACACGATAAATGCACGATATCACACGATATTTCATGTTATTCACGATATCAAACGGCGTTGCCAAAACTCCAAGAGATAATCTATCCCGAACGGGACTCTTCAAAAACCCCGAAGTCACTGCGCTTCGGGGTTTTCCTTTTGTCTTAGGTTGTGTTTTGGTGCAAATTTGGTGCAGTATCGTATGAGAAAATCTCAAAAACATCCAACGATATGCGATGCACCCTCACAATATCGCACCGCAGGAGCGTTATTCACGATGTGAAACGCCACAAAACACCGCTCAAAAATTCCAAAAGATCCTTCCTGCTTCCCTGCAAAAGCAAGCGCAGAGTACAACGGCCCGAAGACCGTGCCCTCTGCGCTTGTATGAAGCTTTTTGAAACCCTCTGAAAATTCAGAGTGCGCCCGACGGCGAGCGACGCTGTTCGGACATTCTATGGATTTTTGAAGGCTTCCTTATGTTATTTCTTCTTGTATCCGCATTTCGGGCAGACGCCGTCCTCGTTCAAAGCAATGCCGCACAAGGGGCAGCGGTCAATTTGCTTTTCAGGATGATACTCCTGGGAAGCCGCATTGACACCGCTGGTGAAGGTAAGCTTCGCAATGTTCAGCTTATCTTTCAGCAGATCGTATACAATTTTGATCATTCCTTCCACCGTCATCGTCTCCTTCGTCACCACCAAACGGCATTCGGGATAAGCGGTCGCCAATTCTGTCTTGAAGGCCGGACCCTTCATCTTGTTCGTCGGCGCTCCGTTCCGGATTCCCTGCGCCTCATAAACGCCCAGAATTGCGGGCAACAGCGGATCATCCTCCCGAAGAATCAGGGCATGATCAAAGTTTTTCAGCACTTCCCATGCGGTTTTTTGAATTTCATTGCAGGGAAACACCATATTTACGCCCGGTTCCACAGAATCCTCCACTTCGATCGTCAAAACACCGGTATGTCCGTGCAAATATTGGGCTTCGCCTTTAAATCCGTAAAAACGATGTGCATACTGAAGATCCAAGGTTGTTATACTTCTCATAATTTCTTTTCCTTTCATTTTTTATAATATATTCCAAAGGGTATAGACCCATATGGGCAATGAAACAAGCTTTATCCGGGACCGGCAGACTCCTTCTGACACTCCGGACAAACGCCCCGAAAAAGGATGTCGTAACCGGTAAATTGAAATCCGTGAGCATTGCCGATCTTCTGTTCCAATCCGGAAACATATTCCATATCCACATCAAAAACCCGACCGCATTTCTCGCATCTTACATGACAATGCTCCTGACACCGATGATCGAAACGATCCGCTCCGCCCGGAACCTCCATTCTGCGGATGACCCCCATATCCGACAACAGCTTCAGGTTCCGGTATACCGTCGCTTTGCTGATATTCGGATGCTCTTTCGCAATTTCGTCATAGACCTCGTCTGCCGTGGCATGGCATTGCAATTTGTTTACCGCATTCAAAACCAGAGAGCGCTGAATTGTGTTTCGCTTTTCCATAATTCCCACCAGTTTACCGAAAATCCTTCTTTAATGATATTATATATCAATAAATATAAATTGTCAATAGTTTTTTTGAAAATTATTCGGAAAGCGGAGTTTTGAGGATCTGCCGCAACCGGGCTTATTTCCCTCCCCCGCCTTGATTCTAAAAAAAATATTTTTGCTTTTTCCGAAAAAGCAGTTGACAAACACGAGAATATATGCTATACTTCCTTCGTTGCTTGATACGAGCGGACAACGCACGCTGGTGTGGCTCAATGGCAGAGCAGCTGATTTGTAATC
>ULVD01005968.1_pt1 | contig 24347 bp, 16 predicted proteins | sample 1959101 | NCBI WGS metagenome assembly ULVD01 (sample SAMEA4835777, study PRJEB28245) | human gut metagenome | biome: gut microbiome; material: fecal sample | place: Denmark | collected 2008
CCAAAAAACCACAAGATATTGTGGTTTTTTCTATTTTTACGTCCTTATATTGTTTTTGAGTTACGCGGAAAATCCCAAAATCGTTAATACCAATTTAATACCAATTTCAATTTTAGCCTATTTTGTAAGGTTATTAAGGGCAAGCACCGCTTTTTCTTGCGTGTCCGGGATAAAGTGACTGTAAACTTCGAGCGTTACCGTCGAATCGCTGTGTCCCATATATTTACTCACGGTCTGAATAGGCACGTTCTGCGACAATACGCCTCCTTGTTTTCTGGTTTGATTTCGATATAATCCAAGAGGCTTTGCATATCCACAAGAACCTTGTTGCCGGCAGTCAGACACTTAACTTTGCCTTGTTTACACCAAGTTCGGATAGGTTAATGGAGTTTATGTAGGTGAAAAACCGTATAATTTGTTGGTTCTGCGTCAAATGTTGGGGTGTAAGGGATTTTGTGTAAGAAAATAAGCCGTATAACTGCTTTTTATTCTACCGATACCCCAACATTTATTATAGAACCTAATTGTTTTTGGTTTAAGTTGTGCCGTAACGTCTATTGTAAAATTAAAGCAAAAATGAACTTTGAAGATAAATTTTTCGTTTTTGAAAAAACTATTGACAAAACGCAATATGCTTGGTACAATCAATAGGTAAACGATTTCACAAACGACTTTCGATGGAATTTTTTAGCTCGGATATGTGCTCTTTCTGTCAAAGTCTTTAATTTTTCTTCGATATGTAAACGTTTACGCAAAAAACAAACCGCGGTAAAAGCTCTTCGCCGCAAACAAAATTTGTAAAGTAGAGGAAATTAGCAGTGTATTTCAGATCTCAAGAGAAAAAATCGGTATGTGCAGACGTCATCCCTTATTTCGAGGACGGAGAGTTTAGACTCTTTTATCTAAAGGATTACAGAGATATCGCCAACTACGGAGAGGGGTGTCCTTGGTGCTTGTTGAAAACCAAAGACTTGGTCAACTACACCGATTGCGGTCCTGTTTTGCTTCGCGGAAGCGAGGACGAGCAGGACTTGTACGTGTTTACCGGTTGCACGACGAAGTTCAATGACGAGTACTACGTGTTTTACACGGGACACAATCCGCATCTTCGTAGCAAGGGACTTCCCGAGCAAAAAATACTTTTGGCAAAGGGTAAATCCCTGGAGGAGTTGCACAAGGTAAAAGACTTTGTGTTCGAGGCTCCCGATTGGATGGAAATGCACGATTTTCGTGACCCGTTTGTGTTTTTTGACGACGAAACGGGCAAGTACTGCATGCTGTTGGCGGGTCGCGTGAAGAGTGATTTGCCCTCGGATATGCGCGGTACTACGATGATAGCCTACTCGGACGACTTGATGCACTGGGAGGTGTCTCGCGAACCGTTTTATGCACCAAGAGAGTACTTCACGCACGAGTGTCCGGACTTGTTTAAGATGGGCGAGTGGTGGTACTTGGTGTTTAGCGAGTTTACAGACAAGATCTCCACAACCTACCGTATGAGCAAGAGTATCCGCGGACCTTGGATTACGCCGAAAGTAAACACCTTTGACGGACACGCGTTTTACGCGGCAAAGAGTGCGTCGGACGGGAAAAGACGAATTTTGTTTGGTTGGAATCCCATCAAAAACGACGAGCAAGACGACAAACCTTGGCAATGGGGCGGCACGATAATCACTCATGAAATCGTGCAAGAAAAAGACGGAACGCTGTATGTACGTTGTCCCGACGAGGTTACCGCCGCCTACTCGAAGCAAACAAAGATTACGCAATCGATGACAATTGGCAATGTTAAACGTGACACTAACGGAGTTTTAATTGGTAAAAATGGCAGTAAAAGCCTAGTTATGTTTGACGAGATGCCGCAAAATTGCAAAATTACGATGAAGTTTGTTACAACGGACGACATCGGAGATTTCGGTATTATTTTGCGCGAGAGCAATGGTTTTGCCAATCGTTACGAAGTACGTTTAGAGCCTGCGCACAATCGACTTTGCTTCGACAAGCAACCGCGCAAAAACAATTGCGAACACATCAACATCGACCTAGAGCGTTACTGCCCGATTGAGAAAGACAAGGAAAATACCATCACTTTGATAGTGGAAGGCAGCGTGTTGGAAGTATACGTCAACGACCGCGTTGCCATGGGCGCAAGAATGTTCGACTTTGCAAAGGGTCGTTGGGGCTTGTATGCCAAAGATACAACTGTCAAGTTTTACGATTTGTCGCTTTGCGAATAACCTAACGGGAGGACTTGTCGTGGAAAAATTGATATTTTTTTCTTTGCGAATGGCGTTATTTTTGCTTATTGCAAACATTTTGATGCTGTTCATTGTGGACGTCAACAGTGCGGAATGGGTGGTGTGCATTATTTCCGCCGTACTGATGGCTTTGCTGGTTGCGGGTGTGACCGTGGTGCGCAAAGTTCGCGAAAAAAAGCAAACCGACGAAAAAGGAGCGAAAGAAGATGAGTAAACGATGGATTGCGTTTTGCGTATTGTTTCTTTTGATTGCGACGGCTTGCGTCGGCTGCACGCCCGACAAAAAACCCGACAGAGAGGACACCGATATGAAGTTGGCTTACAAGGATATTTACAAATATACTCCGCAAAAGACGGCGGAACTGAGCGGCGCCATTAGGTACAAGGCATCCGACGGATACGTTGAAAGCATGGTGCAGGGCTACAACAACTGGTACTACGGGTGCTTTGTCGACGGAAGTTACGTCGACGCAACCGTTGCGGGCGAAAACTGGAAAAGCGGTGAAATAACGCTGAACGGCGGAAACATGACTTCCGTCTCGGGCGCATCGGCAACGCGCACATTTGTCGCTCCCATGGACGGAACGGTGACGATAGGCGGCAACGCCAAACTTGTCGACGGCAAAGCGTCGGCAAACGTACTGCTGGCGGACAAAGTTTTGGCAAGCGGCGAGCCTGCCGACGAAACGGGCATTTGGCTCGGCTGCACGGTCAAGGTGAAAAAAGGCGACAAATTGCATTTTGTCGTCGAGGGCAACGGCACCGTGTACTGGAACCCTTACGTCGACTACACCTCGGACGGCGAACAACTGTTGCACACCGCACCCGACGGCTACTACGGCGACGTTCATCCTTTTTACGACGAACAAACGGGCAAGTTGTACATGTACTATCTTGCCACGGGCATGGCAAAAAACAGTTTTACGCAGCAATTTCAGTCGTTGGCAACGTCCAGTACGGATTTTGTGCACTTTAACGACGAATCGATAGGCATAAGCGCCACCAAACCGCCCGAACAGGATTTGTACTTTGCTTTGGGTGTGTACAAGGATAAAAACGGCGTGTATCGCTCGTCCTACGGCAAGGGTAACTACGCAGGGGCTTCGATGAGTACCGACCTTGTCGAGTGGCAACAGGGTGCCGAACCGTACATAAACCAAGACGATATGTTGTCCTACACCTTCCGAGCGTACTTCGGCGCAGGTGTGGAAAGCGGTCGCGATCCCGATGTAATGTACGACAAAGACACCGACAGTTACTACTGCGTGGTAATCAACTACTACTCGCAGGCTCAAGCCAACGGAGAAAAGGGTCTTGCCCTGTACGTTGCCGACGGGGAAGGAAAGTTTTCTTCCAACTACACAAAGATTGTCGACTTTACGGGCAGGGGCGATCCCGAATGTCCGCAACTGAAAAAAATCGGCAATCGTTGGTACCTGTTCTACTCCGTGTACGGAACGGGCGTTGCGGGCAACGTGGGCAACTTCCGCTACCGTGTAAGCGACGAAAACGTGCTTCCGCAAAAGGTAAATTGGAATGCTCTCGAAGAGTACAGTCTAGACGGCGGAGACCTTCACGCGGCGCAAATTTGTTCGGTCGGAGACAAGTACTATATGTTCGGCTGGATCGGTTACCGCGCGGGACAAAACGTGTGGGGAGGCTACTTGAACTTGGCAAGAGAGGTGTATGTCGGAAGCGACGGACTGCTGTACTCTCGTTGCGACGAATACTTGACCAAACTGCTTAACAAGGGCGTTACCGCAACCGTGGACGGCTTTGCAAACGGACACATGAACGTCGACAACGTAGGCGGTCGTGGTTTGGTGCTTGCAAACGTTTCGACATCGGTCAAAGACTACTCGGCGTTTGTTACGTTGCGTAGCGGAAGTACCACTCAATATGTCGGCGTAATGCGCCGCGAAGGCAAAAACTATCTTGTTGTTACGCCCGACCCGAACAACGCGAAAGGGCACGTCTATGTGGAAATAGGCAACGTCGAGGACGGCGCCGAATTGAAGGTGATCGTTGACGGTCCGTTTGTGGAAGTTTTTGTGGCGGACAAGTATTCCCTTACCGCACACACTAATTTGACAACCGACGTAACGTACGCATTAAGTTGTTCAAATGCGACACTAAACGATGTTAAAATCTGTAAACTGGCAGATTTGAATAATATATTTGATTAGAAGGAGGAAATCATGAACAAAAAGATCGCATTTAGTTTAATATCCGCGCTGTTGATTGTTTGCTTTTGTTTTGCCTTTGCGGGATGTACGCCCGAAACCCCCGGCGGCGGTGGCGGAAAGAATACGGACAATTCCTTTGCAATGATGGCAAGTTGGACGACAAGCGGACTGATAAATCACTACAACAGCAACACGAGTTGCAATGCCTACGATTACTTCGTGGTGGAAGGTTTGTATCGCTACGTGCGCTCCACCGACGAAATCTTTTGTCAGTTGGCGGACGGCGACCCCGTGCACGAAACCAAAAACATTGCCGACTACGCCGACGTCATCGGTCAGGACGCATATGCCTACTACACCGGACAGGGCAAAAACGAAGTTGCCGTAACTACGGTAAAAATTCGCGATAACGCCAAGTGGCAAAACGGCGAAGACTTCGTGGCAAAAGACGTGTGGGCGTACTACTACATGATTCACCCCACGTCAAGCAACTACATGGCGGCAGTTAAGGTTGTGGACGACAAGACGGTGCAGTTTGTTTGGAACCCGTTGAAGGAGCCCAACGACACCGTTAAGGAATTGCTCATCGCGCAGGATAAATCCGGCACGGTCAAGTACGACGAATTCAGCGCATACGTGGATCCCGTGTTTAATTTGGTTATGGCTTCTCCCGTAAACCAAAACCCGTCGTTGTGGGGTGCGTTCAACCGCTTTTCTACCGACGATCAAATAGTGGAACTTAACAAAACGCGTAATGCCTTTTACACCTACAATCCTTCTTGGTACGTTGCTACGGGGCCGTTTGCTCCGTCGGTATTTTCCGCAACGCAAATCAAGTTGGTCAAAAACGAGTACTACTGGAATGCCGACAATATCGGTTTCGAAGTGGTCAAACTGTACTCTACAAACGAGCTTAACCAAACTTACCAATTGATTTCGCAAGGAATGGTGGACTACTACGACGGATTTATCCAACAAGATACATTGGAAAGCATGTTGCTTGCCAACGAAGATTTGGTAAATCTCAAAATGTACGACCCCGGCTCTATCGGTATTACATTCAATCTTGACAACAAGTTGTTTACGCTCGGCGTGCGTAAAGCGTTCCAATACATCTTCAATCGCGAAGAGATCAAAAACTCCTCCAACCCCTACGGAACGACCAGCTACTACCCGTTGCTCGGCATGGCGGAGTCCGAAGCAAAGACGTATATGAGCGAAAAACACTTCAACGCTCTCACCAAGTACAGCTACGACACCGCCAAGGCGGAAGAGTTGCTGAAAAAGGAGGGCTGGGCGAAGCAATCGGACGGTTGGTACGCCAACGGTAAGAGGGTGGAACTCAACCTTGCTTGTCCCAGCGGTCACGACATCTCGGCAACGGCAGCCGAAGCGGCAGGTTCGCAGTTGGAAAAATTCGGTATCAAGACCAACGTGCTTAAAACTGCGGCGTTTTACTCGCAGGCAAGTGCGGAAAACAGCCCCTACGATCTTATGTTGGAGTGGACGGATCTCAATATGAGTTTTTCCTACCCCACGGGCAGTTACAACCAATTCAACGGCGTGTACGCCAAGTGGTGTCACGTGGAAACCTACCCCAACAACTACCACGATTCCCAAAAGGCAGGCTCGGTCAAGTTGGTGTTTAACGGACTTGACGGTGACACCGAGACTTACGAATTTGCCGACTACATCAACTCGTTCTACTCGGTGGACGAAAGCAAGCTGCAGTACCTTGTAGACGTGTTCAACACGGGCTTGTCGGAAATGTGTCTGGGTATTCAATTCTTTCAAAACGTCACTGCGTCCACGCTTAACGTAGGACGAATCAGCGGCGTACCCCTTCAAGAGTACTGGAGCAAAAATCGCAACGTGGTGTACGTGCCCGAAGCAGGTACGAAAGAATTCTTTGAAGTTGCGCGCACAAACCTTGTTTACGCAACCGATTATATGTTGGCGTACGGTATCTACCAACCCAACGGCGCAAAATAGTTTAGAGTAAAAAAATGGTTGAAAAGAAACAAAAAATCAAATCGTTTTTAGCCAAGGCGGGCAAGGCTACGGCAAACTTTTTCGTAAAAAACAGGTATTTTTTCGGAAAAATCGGCGTTGCCTTGCTGACGTTGGCGTTGTCGGCGATTTTGCTGTTTTTCCTGTTGCGAATGATCCCCGGAGATATCGTGGAATTGTACGCGCTTAAACTGCAAAATCAACAGGGAATAACCTACGACCGCGCCTACGAATTGGCATCGCAATTGCTAAATTACAACCCCAACGAAAACGTCTTCGCCGCCTTCGGAAGGTACGTGGGAGGATTGTTCCGAGGTCAACTAGGCGAGTCCTACCTCGAAACGGGCGTTTCGGCAAATAGCCTTATTAAGACGCGTTTGCCTTGGACGTTGTTTATCTCGTCGGTGGCGTTGTTTGTCAGCTTCTTCCTCGGTGTGTTTATCGGGGAATACGTTGCGCAACATCGCAAGGGCTTTGCAAGCAAGGCCGCGTCGGTGTACATTGCCGTTTCGGGATCCATCCCCGACTACTTGTTTGCGTTGTTGTTGGTGATAGTGTTTGCCTACAAATGGAAGATTTTTCCCGCGCAAAACAACTACGACGCCTTCAACACTACGCCGGGATTCAACTTGCCCTTTATCGCAAGCGTGCTGAAACATGCCTTTTTGCCAATACTGTCCTACACATTGGTGCAAACGGGCAACTGGATTTTGCATATGCGCGGCAGTTGTATAGGCGTATTGGGCGAGGACTACATCACCGCAGCCAAGGCGCGCGGCTTGTCGGACAAGACCATTCGCACAAAGTACATGCGCAAAAACGCTCTTTTGCCGTTGGTCACCATGTTCGGCGTGTCTTTCGGCGCATTGTTTGGCGGCGCGACGCTTATGGAAAGCATCTTCAACTACCCAGGGATCGGTTTGGAAATCTCCAACAGAATAGTCAACAAGGACTACATGGTCGTGCAGGGACTCATCTTTTTCTCGGCGGCAATGGTCATTGTGGTCAATCTGGTGGTGGATATGATCTACCCGTTGGTGGATCCGCGCGTAAAGAGAGGTTAGTATGCAGACAAATTCGTTTTTTGCCAAATTAGGCAGATTTTTTGCTCGAGTAGGCAAGTTTTTCGGTAATTTGTGGCAGGACATCGTCGGCGGAGGAAAGGTGATATTTTCCAACGGAAAGACGGCGTGCGGATTTATTGTAGTGTTGGTGTTTGTGCTTGTGGCAATATTCGGCAGTATGATCTTCCCCTACAATCCCGACACCGACGTTGTCAACAAGTACCTCGACCCTTCCTGGGAGCATCCCTTCGGTACCGACTGGCTTGGTCGCGACGTGTTCCGTCAAATGATAGCGGGCACCTCGTCTGTGTTGGAAATAGCCTTTTTCTCGGCTATCTTTACCGTCGCTATCGGCACGGTGCTGGGCATTTTGAGCGGATACGTAGGCGGTTGGGTGGACAAAGTGATTATGGGCGTCACAAACATCTTTTTGTCCGTGCCGGCGTTTCCCGTTTATTTGCTGCTTGCTGCGATAGTAACCATCGACACGCCGCTGTCTCTTGCGGTGGTGGTGTCGGTGTGGAGCTGGGCGGGTTTGTGCCGCTCGGTGCGAGTGCAGGTGATGAGCTTGAAGGAACGCGACTTCATTCAAATTTGCTCCGTAATGCGTATGAGCAAGGCGCACATTATATTTAAGGAACTGTTGCCCAACGTGTTTAGTTACATAGTGATAAACTTCGTCATGGCAATGCGTAACGCCATTATGGCAAGCGTGGGTATCATGCTGGTAGGACTTGCTGCGTACGATCCCACCAACTGGGGCGCGATAATAAACGCCGCCCGTACAAAAGGACTGATAAACCCCAAAAACGTCGCTATATTGATGTATCCGCTTGTAGCGATAGTTGTTTTTCAATCGGCTACGCTTATGCTTGCAAACGGCTTGGACGAGACGCTTAATCCGCGGTTAAAGGTGTTGTGAGGTGAATTATGAAGGAAAACATAGTAGAATTTCACAACGTTTCCGTCGATTATCCGTTGAAAAAGTACACTTTGCGAGCCGTTACCAATGTAACCTTGCCCGTTAAGCGCGGAAAAATCACCGCGTTGGTAGGGGAAAGCGGCAGCGGAAAAACAACATTGTCAAGTTCGGTAATACAGTGTATATCCGAACCGGGCGTGGTTGCCGAAGGCGAAATAGTGTTTTTCGACGACCGTGACGGCGCGAAAGACATAGTGGTAAACAAACTGAAGGAAAAGCAACTCAAACCCTTCCGTTGGCAACGCGTTTCGATGGTTTTTCAAGCGGCGCAAAGCGCGCTTAATCCCGTACTGACAATAGAAGAACAGTTTTTGGAAACGTTGGAAGCACACGGAAACAAACAAGACAAAAATGCGCAAATAGAGCATTGCAAAAAACTGCTCGACTACGTAAAACTCGACGCCGATCGGGTGTTGGCTTCCTATCCGCACGAGTTGTCGGGCGGAATGAAACAGCGTGTAATGATTGCCTTTTCGCTGATTCTCAACCCCGACTTGATTATTTTGGACGAGCCGACCACCGCGCTTGACGTAATTACGCAAAGTTACATATTCAAGTTGCTTAAGCAAATCAATCGCGAAATGAACATATCCATGATACTTATGACCCACGACATATCGGTGGTGGCAAAGTTTGCCGACTACGTGGGCGTAATGTACGGAGGCAGGTTGATGGAGTACGGTACGGTGCAGGATATTTTTCACAAGCACCGTCACCCCTACACCGAGGGGCTTATCAACGCTACGCCGTCGATTATCGGAGATATCGACAATCTTAATCCCATCGAGGGACATCCGCCCGATTTGACGGATTTGCCGAAGGGATGCGTGTTTTCGCCTAGATGTCCCTACATCAAGGACATTTGTTTGACAGCCGAACCGCCGACGATTACATTGTCCGACGGATCGTGCGGAATGTGTTATTTCTTCAACGAGGAGGGCAGCAAGTGATATGAGCCAAGATGAAAAAACTTGTCAAAAAAACGTCCCTCTAATGCAGTTGTCGGACGTCAACGTGGTTTTTCGCAAAAACTCGGGACTGTTTGCCGAAAAGGAAATACACGTACTGCGAGACATCGATTTGAGTATCTATCAGGGTGAAATCGTGGCGTTGGTGGGCGAATCGGGCTGCGGAAAGACCACGCTTGGCAAAATAATGACGGGTTTGCTTACGCCTACAAGCGGCACCGTTACGTTGGAAGGAGCAAAAGTGTCGGGCTTTTTCGACAAAAAGATACACTCCTACAACAGCGTGCAGTTTATTCAGCAAGACAGCTACGCCGCACTCAATCCCGTGCGTACCATTTACGACAGTTTGTACGCGCCCATCAAGACGCACAACAAGCACTGGACCAAAAAGCAAATCGACGACAAAATCGAAGAACTGATGAGTTTTATCGGCTTGCAGCCGTCGGAGCAATTCCTTACAAAGTATCCTCACCAACTTAGCGGCGGACAACGTCAGCGCGTGCTTATGGCAAGGGCAATTTCGTTGGAGCCGAAGTTGATCGTTGCCGACGAACCCGTAAGTATGATCGACGTTTCGCTGAGGTTGAGTTTGCTAAACCTGATGAAGAAACTCAACGAACAACTGAATATGTCCTTCGTGTACATATCGCACGACCTGTCCACGACTCGTTACATCGCGCACAGCGGACGTGTGGCGGTAATGTACCTAGGCGAAATAGTGGAACTTGGCGAAATAGGCAACGTAATCAAAAATCCGCGACATCCTTACACCCGAGCACTTATCAAAGCGGTGCCGATACCCGACCCCGATTACGCGGGATTCGAAGATTTGCCGCTTAAGTCGATGGAACTGGGCAGTTTGGAAAATCGTTCGGAAGGATGCTCGTTTTACGACAGGTGTCTGTACTCCTGTCAGGAGTGCAAAAAGAAACAAGCTTTTGTAAAAACTTCCACTGCGGAGGTGCTTTGCTGCAACCTTGCCGACGTTCCCGACGATACGTTGATAAAGGACTAACGGCGCACTAATTGACATAATAAATGACACTTTGCGTACTTAAACAGCATTAGTGTGTTGTGTAAAAAAAACATTTACGCAATAGGTTGTAAGATTGTTTGCAAGTGTTTGTAACTTCGTGGTTTTACTTGCTTGAGAGTTGAAGCAATGTTTTTTGCGGAAACCCGTAAGCGTTTGAACCTTTTTGTCGAAAGGCAAAATCAAGCGAGTGCGGACAAGCCCGACGAATCGGTATGTATTTGAACTATTTTGCCTATTGGCAAAATTCTCAAAATCTTTACCGGTTTACTACAAAAAATCAGTGTTTTCGCACTTTCGGTGTGTACAATTGTCGGTTTTGTTTGGGGTGCTTTGCATGTTTTCGAGCAAAACTTACTTTATTGTCTATTTTGGTTGTACTCGTCTTGTGACGAAAAAAATAATAACAGGAGAAAGAAAAAATGAAACAAAACAAAAGACTGTTCCTTATGCTTTTGTCGGTGTTGGTTTGTGTTTTGTCGCTGAGCATACTGCTTGTCGACGGTGCCCCTTCCGACACGGCACATGCGGAAGACAACGTTGTCGTCAGTCAAAAGTTTGACGGCGACTCTGTCCCCGAAGGTTGGGAAGACGTAATCGAATCGGTTGGCGACGGCTGGGCATTGCTCAAACAAGGCTTTAGAAACATACCCGTCGACGCAAGCAAACTTGTGGCTTCCAACAACTACGAAGTGTCCTTCGACATCAAAGCCGACGAAGTGTTTGCCGATGACGTATTCTTCTTCAGTTTTGTCGGACTCGGCGGAGAACTCGGACAAAACATCTACTGGAAAGCCAACAACAACGGTATGTATTGGTGCATTTCAGACTCGGCAGGATACCACCCGATCTACAACAACTCGGGTGATATGCACGGCGGACGTGACGGCAGCGGCGTAAATCTCACCGAGAAACACACCGTCAAATTCGTTCACTTCGAAGGTTACGTGGAGTTGTGGATCGACGGCACCTGCCGCGCGGTTTCGCACCTGTCCAATTTGGGCAACAACAACTACGACAGCCGTATCGCATTGGAAGAAGGCACGATTACGGGCTTCTCGATGGACTCGCGCACCAACCTTCGCATTGCCAACTTTGTCGTCAAGGAAGCTGTCGGCGGCAGCACGAGTTACGCAAGACACACCGACGACACCAACGTGTCGAGCGTTTATGCTTTGCCTCTTGCGGCGCAAAATTTGTACAACGGCAACTTCCGCATACGTGCGCATTTTGCAGTGGAAAACGACACTCTTAGCAACTACTATCCCTCCGTTAACGTGTTCGGTCTCAACAACTCCACGGGCACGGAGAAAAACGGCAACCACTATGCAGTGACTTTCCAAGCGTATGCCGACGGTACGTACTTTACCCCGCAAATATTTGCCAAAAAACCTGATACGAGTTGGGCTTCGGCAAGCGGTGAAGCGGCAACCGTCACCAAGGAAGACGGCGTAGACGTGTCTGTCGAGGTTTACGGCGACAAAATCAACTACTACGTCAACGGCACTTTGGCAATTTCTACCTCCTTTACCGAACTGGGCATAACCAAAGGACATGCGCAATACATCAACGTTCAAAGCGGCGGTGGCGGAATGTACTGGACGGACATTTCCTACGACGGCTTTGACAAGGAAACTTCCGCAGTGGTGACGGTAGACAAAACTCGCGCTAAGGTAGGCGAAACGTTGACATTCACCGCCGATCCCTTCGGCGCAACCACCGACGAACAATTCTTCTGGTACATCGACGGCGTTAAGCAATCGGACAGCGGATTGACCCTTGTCAGAGACAATCTCGACAGCGGCAAACACATCGTAACATACGCAAGCGAAAGTTTTTCCGGTAACCAAGTGACGGTGGAAGTACTTCGGGACATCATCACCATCACGGCGGACAAAAACATCGGCTACAAGACCGACACGTTTGTTGTCACTGCCGAACGCTCGGGCGAATTTGCCGAAGGTCAACCCGTGTGGTACGTCGACGGCGTTGCTCAAACGGAAGTTGCCGACGATACGCTGTCTGTTACCGATCTTGCGGTAGGCACGCACACGATAGTGTACAAAAACAGCGCAACGACAAGCAACGAAGTGACCGTTACCGTCAAACAGTCGGAATTGAAAATCGTCGTTGCCAAAAACAACTACCGTACCGACGAAACGGCGCAACTTACCGCCGAGGTCAAGGGCATTGCCGATGGTACAATCTACACTTGGAGCGTCAACGACGCGGTTCTCGAAGAAAAGACCGCGGCATTGAATTTGTCAATGTCGACATACAAAAAAGGCGACGTGTTGACCGTTAAGTGCGTAGCCGACGACATCGAAGCGACTACCACAATCAACATTTACTTCGATCCTCTTGCGGAAATAAGCGCAGACAAAAACTACAAATTGCTCAACAAAGTGGAGTTGGAGGGCGGCAAAACGTACGGCAACTACATTTGTAGAGAAGACGCCGACGGCAACTACCTCGAAAGCGTCGAAGCCAACACGGGCAGTTGGTTTTCTCTCAGCGGAGCGATCCCCGAGACAATGAACTTTGCGTTGTCTTACCAAATGTACGTTCCTGCCGAAATCAACGTCACCAACTACGTTTACCCCGGTTTCGGCGGACTTAACAGCAAGTATCCGCAAGGATTTGTGGAAATTGCCGTGACTGTAAACAAGGACGGCTTTGCGCCCTATATCAAGGACCAAGCGGACAACAACCATATCTACTCCGTGGAGGACTACGGTTTTGACGTGGATTTGTCTTTTGACAGCGGAATTGCCAAAAGGGGCGACTGGAATACGGTCAAGTACGTTGTTAGCGGCAAATATCTTGCGGTGTACATCAACGACGTGCAGGTGTACTTCATCAACTACCCCAACATGATGTTGCCTTCGTCTATCTCCTTCAACAGCTATCCCGACGGCGGCACTGGCTTGCCCTACGTCAAGTATCGCAACATCGAAGTGTATGGCATAGCCGAAGAAGTACCTCCCGTTTCGTCGGTGGTTTGCGCAGTGTCGGCAACCAACGCCAAGATCGGTCAAAAGGTCACTTTGACGGCAAACGTCAACCCGTACAACGCAGGTTACACAACCGTCGAGTGGTTTGTAAACGACAGCAAGGTGGACGGAGCAAACACTCTTTCCTACGAGTTTAGTGCCGACAAAGCAGGCGAGTACAAGATTTACTGTAAGGTGGACGGCATCAAGAGTACCGTCAAGACGGTCACCGTCAAAGCCGACGAACAAAAGCCGCAACCCGAAGAAAACAAGGGCTGCTTCGGCGTGATGAACGTGGCAGGCGTAACCGTACTTGCATTGATTGCCGTTGCAACCGCTGCGGCGACCGTGCTTGTTGCAAAGCGCAAGGAAGACTAATATTTTGCTTACATGCGATGCATTGTTCCTTCGCGGGTGCGATGCATCGCACTGTCATTAGTTGACGGTATATTTGCCGTTAAAGTGTACATTAAAAAGTGTTTAACAGGCAAAAGTGTCGCAAATAGAATTTCTTTGTATTGTCGATACGTTATGCAAACAAGGTGTAATTTGCGACGGATTTAGGAGAAAAAAGTGAAACCAAAAGTGTTGAAAACACTGGCATTTGTTTTGACATTGCTTGTGGTGTTCGGTTCGGTGGCATCTTGTAAGCCGAATGTGACGGAAAAACCCGACGAGTTCGATTACTCGGCGTTGTACGGTGGCAAAAAGAGTTACGAGAATGTGGATATGAAGAATTACTCTATGGCAGAGTTCGGCTACGCAGAGCGTGTCGAACAAGGGTTCAACGGCTGGTATTATGCGCAAAAAAACGCATACGGTGTGCGAAATTTGACGCACGACGGCAACGTTTGGCAAGGAGAAGGCGTATCTTTCGACAAGGACAAAGCGACTGTTTCGTCGGGTGCGTTTGCCGTGCGCAGGTATGTCCACAAAGGTAACTCCGAGTCGGCTACGGTGTTTGGTAAAGTTGCGCTTTGTTCCGTCACGGACAAGGCGGTGACGTTGTCCGTCGAAGTTGACGGCGTCAAAAAATACGAGTGTGAAGTTGCCGACGGCGACACGGAAGGAGTTTATTTTCAAACCGACGTCGATTTGTCCGACGGCACGACGGTTGACTTTGTTTTCGGTAGCGACGGCGCAACGTTTACGTGCAATCCCGTAGTGTACTTCGGGGACATATCCGACGAGACGTTGTGCAGGCTTACTCCCTTCGGAAAGTATTACGGCGACGTGTTTCCTTGGTACGACGAAGAAAACGGCAAATTGTACCTGGGTTACATTTGGACGGACGACGCGCGACTTAACGACTACAAGAACGCATTGGACGTTTCCGACAACATGCTTACCTACACCAACGTGCCCGAAGCCAACAACTACAACACATGGGACAGGTACAAAAACGGCGGCCGCGTTCACTTTTTGTTTGACGTCAACAAGGCGGTGGACAAAAGCGTCTACACTTTCGGCGCGCGCGACAACATGGTGTACCGCGACAAGCAAAACAATCGTATGTTGATTGTCGCAGGAGCGTACTACCGTTTCGACGCCGCCGAGCAAACTTCCGATTTGGTAATTTACGCCTCTGACGACGAGTTCGGTTTGGGCTGGTCGCGCCCCGCAAAAATCGTGGCAAAGGGCTACAGCCGCAATCTGCCGGAGTGTCCTTCGTTGATGAAAATCGGCAACCGCTGGTATGTCTTTGTGTCCGTGGCGTACAACACGGCTCACCAAGTGGGACCGTTGCAGTACTGGACGGGCGACGAAAACGTCGACTGTATGGATGTGGACTGGCAAAGCAAGTCTTTCGACTTTGTCGACGGCGAAGATTTGTGTGCCGCAAGACCCATACACGTCAAAGACAAGGTGTATATGTGGGGTTGGATTCCGCGTACTTACGACACCATGCCTTGGAGTCCGTGGGGCGGCTACCTCAATCTTCCGCGCGAAGTGGTTCAGCGTGCCGACGGCAGTCTGGGCGGCAGGATGGATCCGTATTTGACAAAATTGCTCAACTACGGCGCGGTGTACCGCCTAAACGAAGGTAATTACGTGACGGCGCAAGGAACGGCAAATTACGGCAGCGGCAACACCGTCACGGTAAACGACGGTTACGTGTTGTTTGGCGGCAACTATTCGCGCAACATGGTCAAGTTCGACCTCGACATGAACGGCAGCGACGAAGCAGGCGCAATATTGATACAGGACGGCAAACGTTACCAAGTGTCGGTGGTCAAGCGCGACGGCAATGCTTATATGCAGGTTTCCTCTCCCGACGACGACAAACACAAGCTCAACAGTTGCATCAAAGTGGAAAACGCTCGGCATTATGAGGTGAAGTTTACCGTCGACAACGGTATCGTGGAATTTTTTGTCAACGACAACTACGCTCTTACGGCGCATACGGCAATGGGCAACGGGACGTATTCTCTCGGTTTGTACGGCAACGGCGCGACGTTTGGCAACGTCAATGTGTACAAGCTTACGCCCTACTGTGTGTTGTGATTTTTGTCGGCAAACAGTGCTTTACGACGGAAAAATAATGCCCGTTGTGACCGCATTGAAACAACGCGGCAAGCATTTTAGTACCGTTTGTTTTGTCGATTGTTGTCAAAATCCTTGAAAAATAACTCGAAATGTGGTAATAATTAAATAAAAAGGCTAAAAATATGGTAACTATCAAAGATGTGGCAAAGTATGCCAACGTGTCGGTTGCGACGGTTTCGCGTGTTATTCGCGGAGTGGGTTACTTCAGTGAGGAAACCAACGAACGCGTGCAAAAAGCATGCGACGAACTGGGATACATAGCAAACTCCACCGCACAAAGACTTAAAAGTAAAAATATCGGCGCAGTGGGTTACGTGATTTCCGACATCAACAACCCCTACTACATAGAGATTGCCGCCGAGCTGCAACGTTTGCTTAGCAAGGAAGGCGTGGAGTTGATTCTTGCATTCAGCTCGGAAAACCCCACCGACGAAACGCAAAGTTTCAGATATCTCATCTCGGCGCAGGTAAACACGATTTTGTTTACCCCTTCGGGCAACAAAAACGAAGAGATTATTCGCAAGGCGCGGCAAAACGGTATCAAGGTGATACAGCTGTTCCGCAAAATTTACGACGATCTCGACGCAGTGTACAATGACGACGAAAACGGCTGTTTCGACGCGGCAAACTACTTGGTAAATTGTGGTAAAAAACGTATACTGTTGCTTGACGTGGAATATCCCTACGTCGACTACTCCTGCGTGACGCCCTCGCGTAGTGCGGGGCTGTGTCGAGCGGTAAACGGAGAGGTGCAAACAAAAGTGGTACATGTCGGCATCAGCGGCAGCAACTACGACCTTGTCAGCAGGGCAATAGGCGACTTTCGTCCCGATGCGGTGATCGCCTCTACCGGTTTGATTGCCTTGGACGTGTTGCAGTACATCAAAAGCAACAACGTCGAGTTGGAATTGGTGTCCTTCGACGACAACAGGTGGTTGGAAACGCTGGACGTGTCGGCAATACGTCACCCCAGCGAACAAACGGCGGAAACAATCGTCTCGCTTATCGACGACGATACTACCCTGCCGCGCACGATAGTGGTGAAACAAACTTTGGTCGAGCGGAAGAAGTAATCGCGCCAAAGCGGTGCTTCCTTGACAGTTGCGTACCGAACAAGAGAAAAATTAAGTAATACGGACGGACAAAAGTATGGCAGTAAATTACTACATCGGTATCGACTTGGGCACAAGCGGACTTAAAGGCATTTTAGTTGCCGAGAACGGCGCGATAGTGCGACAAGCCTCGGCAAGTTACGGAGTGTCGTACCCTAGGCAGGGTTGGACGGAACAAAACCCGTCGGACTGGATCGTCGCGCTTGACGACGTGATGGAACGGCTTCTATGTGACGATGCACAAAGTGACACAAACGACATTACAAACAACGAAAGTGGTACGCTAAACAATGCCAAGTGCGTAAAAGGCATTTCTTTCGGCGGGCAAATGCACGGGCTTGTGGCACTGGACGGTCGCGGCGAAGTGATACGTCCGTGTATATTGTGGAACGACGGCAGGACGGAAAAACAAACTGCTTATCTCAATGAGACAGTTGGCAAACAAATCCTTTCGGATTGCACGGGCAACATTGCTTTTGCGGGATTTACCGCTCCTAAGTTGTTGTGGCTGAAACAAAACGAACCGCAAAACTTTGAAAAAATTGCCAAGATTATGTTGCCGAAAGATTACCTTGCATACTACTTGTCGGGTGTTGCGGCAACCGACTACAGCGACGCAAGCGGCACTTTGCTGTTGGATGTCGAACACAAGTGTTGGTCGCAAAAAATGGCAAACGTATGCGGAATTTCGTTACAAATGCTGCCCCAACTTCACGAAAGTTTTGACGTTGTGGGCAGGATAAAGCCGCAGATTGCACACCGCTACGGAATTAACGACGATGTTAATGTGATTATCGGCGCAGGGGATAACGCCGCCGCGGCAGTCGGTACGGGCGCGGTAAACGACGGCGATTGCAACGTGTCGCTAGGTACAAGCGGAACGATATTTATTTGCCAAGACAAGTTTGCCGTAGACGACAACAACGCTTTGCATAGTTTTGCTCACGCCAACGGCAAGTGGCACTTGATGGGTTGCATTTTGTCGGCGGCAAGTTGTCGTAAATGGTGGTTGGAAGATATACTCGGCACCGATGATTACGTTGCGGACGAACAGCGTATTGCCGACGTAGACAGCGGAAACGTAATTTTTTTGCCCTACCTAAGCGGCGAACGCAGCCCGCACAACGACGTCAACGCCAAGGGCGCGTTTGTAGGACTTACGGCAACTACGACTACCGCACAAATGAGTCGTGCCGTGTTGGAAGGAGTTGCCTTTGCCATACGCGATTGTTTGGAAGTGGCGCGCGCAAACGGGCTGTCGGTACGGTCGACCAACCTGTGCGGCGGCGGTGCTCGCAGTGCTGCTTGGAGACAAGTTTTTGCCGACGTGCTCAACATGCCCGTGCATATTTTGACAACGGAACAAGGTCCTAGTTACGGCGCGGCAATACTTGCAATGGTGGGTTGCGGTGCATATAGCGATGTTGCCACAGCGGCAAAACGCATTGTGTCGGTCAAGCAAACTATTTTGCCATCTCCGCAAAACGTCGCAAAGCTTCAAACTAAGTATGAAATTTTTACCAAACTGTACCCTGCGCTACGCGGATTGATGTCTTGATTGCATTGTTCAATATTGCCGCATTCCGCAAGCGCAAGCCTTAGGCAAATTCGCTCGATAGGATTTAGCTTGTGGGACAAATTAACTCAATTAGGTCGGGAACGTTTCATTCCCGACCTTATGTTCATTGGTGAATTATACTTTCAAGTGCAACACTTAAAAAAAGAAAAGTTCATGTAAATCTCTGGTATAATTAGTTTTCCACAACAAACCGTACCGGAGGTAAATTTACATGAACTATCACCATCTTACCATAGAAGAGCGTTGTTGTATACGAGAATTTTACAAAAAGGCAAAAGTTATAGAGAAATTGCCGGATTAGTCGGTAGAAATGTATCAACTATCTCCAGAGAGTTGAATAGAAATTTCATCCACATGTACGACATCCCAACATACTACCCTCACACTGCACACAAAAAATATTTATTCAGACGTTCCTTTTGCCATAGGGGTATGTTCTGGAAGAAGGACGTAATAGACTACATAAACGAAAAGTTGCTGCTCACCTGGTCTCCGGAACAAATAGCCAATACGCCATCCTTTTCTGACAATTTAATCCATAAGATCTATAAAAAACGTCGATAGCAGATACAAGAACTCTTGAAAAAGTTGCGAAAAAATGGTATAATAACATTGCAACGGAACAAAATTAACATTTTGCCCGCAACTGTCGTTGCTTGCGCTTTGCTTTCCGCAAATCGCTGTTTCCGTTGAAAAACGGCGTAAAAATGCCCTTGCGAGCAAGCATTTTTACTTGTATCATAGACTTACACTAAAACAAGGGGTTGTACATATGCTTTTTCAGGAAACAGAAAAAACCGAATTGAAAAAGATATTAAACGATAGTTTGCCGAAGGAACTTGTTGCATTCTTGAATAGTTTCGACGGTGCGATTTATATCGGCGTTGACGATGACGGAACCGTAATCGGCGTAGATAATCTTGACGATACACAAAAACGCATTGCCGATATGATTACCACGCAGATTTTGCCGAATCCGCAGAGTTTTATCGAACTCGGCACGAAATACGTTGACGGTAAAAACGTAATCGAGATTAAGGTTAAGAAAGGCAACTCCCTTTACTATATTAAAAAATACGGCAGAAGTGCCGCTGGGTGTTTCGTTCGCATCGGCACGACTTGCCGCAGTATGACCGAAGAAGAAATCGAATGCAGATATATTGAAAGTTTGAGTATTCCCGAAAAGGCGATCAAAGACATTCCCGTATTGCGCGACGATTTGACTTTTGCAAAACTGAAGCAATATCTTATCAGCAAAGGCATTCATATTAACGAAGCAACGTTTTATAAGAATTTCGGTCTTGTAACCGCCGACGGTAAATTTAACCTTTTGGCGGAAATTCTTGCCGACGAAAATATGAATTCGATAAAGGTTGCCGTGTTCAAAGGTAAAGATAAATCCGAGTTTGTAAAAAGGAACGAATACGGCTACACTTGCCTTATCGAATCTCTTGAAAAAGTAATCAATTATTGCGACGCCCTTAACGAAACTTTTATTGACGTATCCGTTCGTCCGAGAAGAGAACAACGCCTTTTCAGCAGCGAGGCATTCAAAGAAGCCTGGATCAATGCTTGCGTTCACAATAAATGGGCGGAGGAATTAGCCCCAGCGGTTTATTGGTTTGAAGATAGACTCGAAATCGTATCTTATGGCGGAATTCCTAAAAATCTAACCAAAGAAGAGTTTTTATCAGGAAAAACCGAGCCTGTCAATAAAGAATTGATGAAGATATTTTTGCAATGCGGTATTGTTGAACATTCAGGACACGGAGTTCCTATCGTTGTTAAAGAATACGGAGAAAAGGCTTACACGTTTTCGCAGAATATGATTACGGTGACCATTCCGTTTAATAGGCTGAAGCAACTCAAAAATGAGCCTGTAAACGCCCCTGTAAATGCCCCTGTAAATGCCCCTGTAAAATTGACGCCAACACAAGTTAATATATTGAATTTAATAAGAAATGACGCAAATATTACAATTGAAACCATTGTTCAGTCTTTGGGAAAAGATAGACGGACGATTACAAGAAATATCGGCGTGCTTAGAGAAAAACAACTTCTTAGACGTGTCGGTTCAGATAAAACCGGTCACTGGGAAATAATAGAATAATCGAAATTAAGAAAAGCCGTTGCGTCAAGAGATGCAGCGGCCTTGTGATGATATATCAACTTTATATCCGTTGTCGCGACAGCAAAACTTGTTTGCGTTAGGGCAAAAATTTTTGAAATTGTGCTTGAAAAATTGGTATTATTTTGGTATTAAAGTTATTGCGGTGTTTTGAACATTACTCAAAATACCCAAAATAATAGCCATTTTGGGCGAAAAATAATGCTCAAAACGGCTAAAAACGCAACAAAATTGCAGTTTTTTGCGATATTTTGCAAGGAACGGTGAACTCCTAAGCGCAAGGCCCCGGTTCGAGCCCGGGATCCGACGCCACTTGTGAGGGGAATCGTATCACGGAATACGGTTCCTTTCTTTTATGCCAAACTCAAAATCAGATAAAAAAACACCGAAAGTTTTGTTTTCCTTTCGGTGTTTACTTTTGTTTTTTCACTGCTTCTCTCGCTTTTTTTCAGAGCCTTCTTCTACTCTACGTTCGATTTGTTTTTCCGGTTCTCGATAGTTTACGGCAACCCAGCAGACGGAAGTTACCGTAACGGCAAATGCTCCCGATGACGATGAGTATTTTGACAAGTGGGAAGTTACGGGACTTGACACCACGGGTATGGACTTGACCAAAACGGAAATTACTTTCAATATGTCTGCCGGAAACGTAACCTTTAAGGCAACTTACTTGTCTGTTGTAAAGTATGAAATATACGTTGTGGACGGCACGAAAGATAAATCGCCTGCAAAAGCCGGCGAAACCGTGACTATAAACGCAAATCCTGCAAAGGAAGGCAAAGTCTTTGACAAACGGCGTGTACACCCCGGGCACCGGTCTTTCGGCGTTTGTTCCGTTCTCTCGCACAATCTTTTCACGTCGGAGGCTCAAAAAAAAAACGAAACAGGTGTAATTCTTTCTATTGACAAAAGGAAAATTTTTTTGTATAATGTAAGCCACTTGTCGCATGAAACCGTTTTGCGGCATAGTTTTGAACAGACGAAGAATATTTTCGGAGAGCAATTAACATATGAAAATTGCACAGATTATATTAAATATAGTGGGCATAATATTTATGCTGTTGTACCTGTATCAGATTTTGTTTATCGCGGTGGGTACCTTTGCCCGTAGGAAAAAGTATCCCGAAGCGAAAAAATACCATACGTTTGCCATTCTTATTTGCGGACGTAACGAGGAAAAGGTAATAGGCAACCTTATCGACAGCATACAAAACAACAATTACCCGCAGGAAAAAATCCGCATATTCGTGTGCGCCGACAACTGCGACCCGACCGACAGAACGGCGGCAATCGCCCGTGAAAAGCGTTGCATAGTGTACGAACGTCACGACCAGTCGGCAATCGGTAAGGGTTACGCGCTAAGACTGATGTTCGACAACATCGCAAACGACTTCCCCGCATACGAACCCGACGCGATAATGGTGTTTGACGCCGACAACCTGCTTGCCCCCAATTACATTGCCGAGATGAACAAAGCTCTCGACAGCGGCATTCAGGTGTGCACAAGTTTCCGCAACTCCAAAAACTACGGTACCAACTGGGTCAGCGCAGGGGCGTCGCTCAGTTTCGTGCGCGAGTGCCAGTTTTTCCACAAGTCCAAGGCGGTGCTGGGACTCAGTACGCACGTGTCAGGCACGGGTTTCTACTTCAGCAAGGAAGTAATGTCCTTCAAGACGGGCTGGCCGTACACAATGATTACGGAAGACCTTGAGTTTTCCGCATCAAGCACCCTTAAGGGCGTCAAAATAGGCTACTGCGAGGACGCGGAATTTTTCGACGAACAACCTACCAAGTTCAAACAGGCGTACAAACAACGCTTGAGGTGGTGCAAGGGCGGTCTGATGGGCTTTTCGCTGTTCCACAGGTCGCTTCTCGGAACCTTCTTCAAAACGCAGGACTTCACCTACTACGAGTACTATTTCTCCCGTTTCTTCCCTGTCGGTGCGTATTACTCGTTTTCCTTCGTGGCATCGTGCATAGTCAACACTCTTGCACGCGTGCTTGAAGCGTTGAACGGTCAGGTAATCGCCAACGCTGTTTACTTCATGGCGCCGCTGCTTATTGCTCTGTTTACCACCTACATGGGATTGTTTGTGGACAGCGTGTTTGCGTGCCTTGTCAACTGGAAACGTATCAGGGCTACAACCAAGCAAAAGATTATGTCTATGTTTGCTTTGCCGCTGTTTACAATGCTTATTTCCATGCCTGCAAGTGTGGCTGCGCTGTTCAAAAAGGTCAAGTGGGAACCCATCGAGCACAACGAAAGTATTACGCAACGCCAACTGGAAGAAATGTCGTCCAACGGCTGACAAAAAAAGTGTTTCTAACGTGTACGTAGGGTGAGTGTCGTTTGGAGCTTAATCGGCCGGCCGCCGTATAGGCAAAAAATATCAGTGACGGCAAGCGGAAGTCACGCCGTTTAATACATACCCAAAGGCAAGTCCGATGCGACTTGCCTTTTTTTTGCCGTTTTTGTCTGTTGACATTAAGCCGTTTTTGCAATATAATTAAAAATAATATGTTAGATGCCGTTTGCGGTGGGATTACCGCAGGCGGCGGACGGTACAAATGACGTTGATTTTAAGAGGGAAAATTGAGTTACGTTGACTTGAGTGAACAAGTAAAAAGCGTTCGCAAGGCGGCAGGACTTACGCAGACGGATTTCGCCGACAAACTGGGCGTACATCCGCAAACGGTGTCCAAGTGGGAACGCGGCAAAACCGCGCCGGATGTTTCGCAACTGGGTGACATTGCCGACGTGTGTGGCGTTACGCTGGAAAAACTGCTGGACATGCCTGCCGACGGACAGGTGTTCGGCGGTCGTTTCGACATGCAAAGTATGTGCGCCAAAATTGCCGAACTGCGTCGAAGTGCGAGCGAAAGTCAGAATGAAATTGCCGACGTGTGCAATTCTTCGCCCGACGCCGTTTCTCGCTGGGAACGCGGTCTGTCCTGTCCCGACGTGTCGGAACTGTGCGCCATTGCAAGGCACTACGGCAAAAACGTGTCGGAAGTGTACTACGGAGTGTGCGAAGTCGGCAAAAACGTTGAGCAGGTTCGCGTCCGTCCGAGCGGTAGTTTCAGGCGTTGGATGTGGGCACTTGTTGCGGTGTGCCTTGTGTGCGTGGTAGCGGTTACCGTAGTTGTCGGCGTTATTTCGCCCGAAACGACTGTTTATTACGTCGTTACTGCAAACGGAGTGTCGCACAAAGTGGCTTCCGGACAGGCTTTTGTTCCGCCACAGGTTACAAAGGACGGTTACATGCTTGTGGGCTGGGTGGATGACAGTGGACAAAACGTCAGTTTTCCCGTTACGGTGCGTCGCAACATGTCCTATTCGCCCGTGTTTACTCCGTGCAGTTACAACATCGATTACTGGCTTAACGGCGGCGATTTCAGCGAAACGCCTGATTACGCTTTTACTGTGGAGTGCGATGGCAGAACACTGCCCGTTCCTACAAAAAGCGGTACGGAATTTGTCGGCTGG